>Ga0207952_1000349_pt1 | contig 41874 bp, 42 predicted proteins | sample SubbioR12Aug_8Ca_FD_184831 | JGI IMG/M metagenome (GOLD analysis project Ga0207952, IMG submission 184831) | Serpentinite rock and fluid subsurface biosphere microbial communities from McLaughlin Reserve, California, USA - CR12Aug_8Ca (SPAdes) | ecosystem: Environmental > Terrestrial > Deep... | reverse complement strand
CAGGCGTATTGCCGCTTTGTCGCTTAAACGGTATTCCAGCCAGATACGATCGTTACCGGTAGGGGAATAACGAAAACCGAATTTCGACAGGGTATCGGCTTTTTCCTGTTTACCAGGTACTGCGGCTGCCTGGTTGTAATACTCTTTTGTCACACGTGCATACATGCCCTGGCCATTTGAACTTTGAGAGTTTCCCGCCCGGCCAGCGAGCAGTGGATCGGCTGGCGCTGGTGCTGCTGCACTATCGCCTTGTGTATTTTCAGCTACCGTCGTACTGACATCCGTCACCGACTCTTTTGGCGTACTCAACGTCTGTTCTGTTTTATCTTCACCGGCCAGTTGCCTGACTTCATATGCACAGGCATATTGTGCGAACATGAGCAGACCGCAGATGATCAAACCTAATTGATGGAAGTGATGCGCGTTCATGATTATCTCTTCACAAAAATTGAAGTCATCAAGACCATGGCCAGTATTCCATACAAAATGTATTGTGGCGTGTTCATGATCATCCCCTTATTTTGCCGCTGGTGAACCAACTATTAATTTTCAACCAGGTTCAAATGGCCCGGCAACTTGGAATACGAACGGCCTTGCGGCAACTCTATCCTGATGTGTGCATATTCCCATTCCACTTCATTCGCTTCTGCTGCAGCCTTGGCGGTACGCAATGCAACCAGAAACCATTGTTGTGCCGGTGCTTTATTGATGCCGATGACTATCATGATCTTACCCATGCAAAGATTGATTTATAAATTTGTATTTTTATTTATTCTTTTATTTCATCTTCTGGTACTGCCTGATACTGCTTTGCCCTGACTTTATCGCAGTGCCTTTTCCAGAACCGCCTTGTTCATACCTGAGCGCCCCTTGATATTCTTCTTCCTTGCCTCCTGATACAACTGCGCATAAGTACGGCCTGCTGCACCACTATGCGACCTCAGCCCGCCCCGCCTCCCTGCAGGCATGTCCTGCAGGGAGGTTTTGCTTGCTGTCTTGCTTTCACCGTGCTGTGCTCTTTCTTTGTTAACGGTACGAGCAGCAATTTCTACAGCCAGATCAGGCTTGCGGCCGCTTTTTATCAAACCATCCTTGATATGCTTGAATTGGCGCTCACGTTTTGCGCTCCAATTTGCTTGTGGCATCGTCAACTCCCTGTTTGTCTTCTTATTACATCTGGCTTTGTTCGTCCTGCATCCATGACTGCATAGTAGTCGTCCGCCGTAAAGAACAAAATCGGACGATGACGATAGTTACGTAAGACTACGCTGACGAGCTTGCTGTAGTGCAGCCCATGAATGTTTGCATCCAGGCATCAGGTAAAATGGCTCTCACGGGCGCGTTTCGTATTTACAGGCCCGTTTACCCATGAATCCGGAGCAAAGCATGTCCCGTACTGAACGCTTGTTACAACTGATGCAAATCCTGCGCAGGCATCGCTTTCCTGTCAGCGGAGCGGCATTGTCGCAAGAACTGGGGATCAGCCTGCGCAGCCTGTACCGGGACATCGCTACCCTGCAAAACCAGGGCGCAAAAATCGCTGGCGAAGCAGGCATAGGCTATGTCTTGCAACCAGGTTTTACCCTGCCGCCTTTGATGTTCAGTGAAGAAGAGATCGCCGCAATAGCCCTGGGTTCACGCTGGGTGGCAGAACAGGCAGATCACAAGCTGGCCATGGCAGCCCGAGATGCACTGGCGAAAATCGCCGCCGTTTTGCCTGCAGAAGCACGGCTGGAACTGGAAGGCAGCGGTCTGCTGATAGGCCCCAGCAACAGTAACGACAATAATGGCAACAGTGCCAGTGATGAGCAATTACGCCAGATACGCCAGGCCATACGCAAGCAGAATAAACTGGTGCTGGAATATCAGGATGAAACTGGTGCAGCCAGCCTGCGCACCATCTGGCCTTGCGCCCTGGGCTTCTTTGACAAGCTGCGCGTCATCGTCGCCTGGTGTGAGTTACGCAAGGACTTCCGCCATTTCCGTACTGACCGCATACAAAGCCTGGAGGTGACCGATGCGACGTATCCGGGGTCAAGACAGGCTTTATTGAAGGAATGGCGTGTACAGCAGGGGATCAGGGCTGAATCCTGACTGACTGGTTTCCGCAATATTATCTGACCACACACTAGCAACCAGCATACTTTTTGGTCTTGCAAATGACAGCAAGCCTCTCTCGTGCAATTTTGACGGTATTGCCAGCGGTGGCATATAGCTTGCTGGCCCGGTCCAGGTCCACTGCCTGCCGCGCCAAACCTTGCTCATAGATTTGCGCCAGCAAGCTCAGTCCAACAGGATCATTTTGAGCGGCGCTTCTGGCAGCCCAATAGTATGCTTTTTCTTCATCTTTACGAATGCCCCGTCCACCGCGCAAATATAGATCAGCAAGACTGCTTTCTGCACCAGGCTCTTTACCATCAGCGGCTGCCTGCAACCAATGCACTGATTTTTTTTCACTGTCAGGGATGCCCTTGGCTTTTTCATATAATCGCGCAAGCTTGAGTTGTGCTTCGTGATTCCCTTGCAAGGCTGCCAGCTCATAAAAATATAGCGCTTTACTGATATTTTCAGCACCGCCATTGGCATAGTAATTTCCCATCTTTAATTGCGATTTAAGATGTCCCTGATCAGCTGCTTTTGCATACATCTCCAGCGCCCGCATCAGGTTTGCAGCGGCGCCATTGGCAGGATCATAAATCCATGCCAGTTGATAAGATGCCTCGCCACTACCTTTCTCAGATGCCAGGCCCCAGTAATAGATAGCTTCATTCACATTCCTGGCCTTACCTTTGCGCCCACTGAAATAATTTTCTCCAGTTTCCATCAATTCACTGATGCCCAGGCGCATATCCTCCTGTTTGCTTTGAACTGTATGCAAGGGCTCGCGTTTGCTCAAACTTGCAATCAAGTAGACGATCAATAGACAGAACAAAACATACAGGACGAACGACAACTTTAAATAAGAACTTTCTTTCTTATTGAGCGCTGCGTTTGCCGGAGTAGTTTTTTGTGCAGAAACAGCCTCCTTTTGCGCGGCCTCATAGCTGGCATACCATGCTTCTATATTTTTCCTGCTGCTGACCATAGCAGTCCATACCGGATACATCTCAAGCAGGCGCGACATCATGGGAAGATGATCGTTCAGATACTCGCAACCAGGCTCACTGTCATACCTTGCCATCAACAGCACTGACCAATTATGGGAACGGATGCCGGAGTCATTTTTATTGAATTCTGACTGTTCCACCAGCGCGAGGCTCAATAAATGTCCAGTCTGACCAAAATTCAGTAGTCGCTTTTTGTCAGTTTCCCATCCAAAATGCTCGCTCACAATTTCAAACAACTCGCCGTTACCGGGCTGCCAGCCTTGCACAAGATATTGCGCCAGCAATTGTTCAAAAGCGAGGCCTGTTTCCATATGTATCAGGCGAGTATCATCAAGTGCCTGTAAAAAGCGCCTGTCGACATAGGCATGCTCATGACTATGCTTGCGCATATCTTCCAGCATATCGGCGATAAGCTGGCTGGCAGTCTTTGCGGGATCGCTGGCGTCAGCAAGTGCGGCTCCGGCATACCAGTCATCCTGTTTCTCGCTGCTGAGATCAGCACTTCCTGCAGGCGCTACCAATGACGGGCTTGTATCGCAAGTTGCCTGGACTTCACCAGCCCCGGTTTGTTGCAGATGGTTCTGTATCCAGGCCAGCGCCTCTTCAAATGCAAGACGCAGGGCCTGAAATCTTTCAAGATCAGTTTCCTGATTGATCAATTTCAGTTGGCGCGCATAGACACGCTTGACTGCACGCTCATCCGCATCAGCTGGCAAATCAAATTGGGCAAAAAAATCTGGCAATTCACTCATGAAAATTCACTTTGCTCTGGTAACGACAGAAATCGTATTGACGCTTGCAGGCGCTGGCTTGCATTCTGCAAAATCCTGCTTTTTACACAAGCGCAGCAAACTTTTTTCAGCATCCTTGTCACCATGGTCACGCGCCTTGCCATACCACTTTGCGGCTTCAGCCAGACTGATCTTATAGCTTCCCAGTCCCTGTTCATGGACCAGGCCAAAATAACGTTCACCGACACGGTCGCCATGCTTGGCGCTTAATGAAAACCAGTTGGCTGATTTGACTTCATCCCGCGCGAATCCATATTCTCCGCGCAAATGAAACTGCCCCATCAGGGATTCGGAATGGGCAAAGCCTTTGTCCGCTGAAGCATTGATAAGACGCGCTGCAACTGCCTTGTCTGCTTTTATTCCGTAGCCCCGGTCTATCATATAGGCCAGCTTGAACTGACCCCTTGCATCCCCCTGGTCTGCAGCTTTCTTATAATGTTGCAAGGCTTCTTTGTGATTGGGCTTGCCGTCCAGGCCATCCATCAGGATATCACCGACGATGACACTGGCTTGCGTATGACCCAGCTCAGCGGCCCTCAGGAACCAGGCGTACTGTCGTTGCTTGTCTTCAGGCGTAAATTTACCATCCCGGTACATCCAGCCCAGGCGGTAAGCAGCTTCACTGCTATCATCCCCCGCCGCACTTTCCAAAGAGCGGACTGCCTGCTTGAAATTTTCTTTCATGTTCCAGTTCATGGACAGCAATCTCTCTGCCTTCATGACTCTCTGTTGCGGCGTCAAACTGCGGTCAGTTTTCTCCAGGACAAACGACATCCCGTCGGTAGGCTTGAGCGTCCCTGGATCATAGCTTGGTGTTGACCTGTCCTTGTTGGAAAACATACCCATCAACACAACAAAGGCAATGACTATCCAATAGCCAGGATGCGCATTATTTTCTACTTTTTGCGGAAGTACCCGTTGATCACCAATGGGATTGCGGGACTGGATATCTTCTGCATCTGCAGACCACTGGGCAAGATTTTCCTTGCTGGTTACCAGCAGCAACCATGAAAGATAAGTGTCCTGCATATGCCTCAGCAAACCCAGATTCGTTTTCAGGTATTGCTGACCGGGAGATTTTTCTTTTCTGATTTTTTTGATCAAAACCCAAAGTTTTTCGCGGGCTTTTTTATCTTTGCGATAAAACTCTGCAGCGTCGCCCAGGGCACGATCAATAACGCGGCCAGGTCTGCCCAATTGCAACAGGCGCAGACGATCTTTTTCCCAGCCAAAACTTTGTACCGCCACATCAAACAACTCGCCATTCCCTGGCTGCCAGCCCTGCAACAGATATTCTGCCAGCATGCCTTCAAAGAGCAGGCGTGTTTCCATATGAAACAGGCGTGTATCATCGAGCAAGGCTGTCAGATTTTTCCCGGCGAAATCCTCATCATCACCAACTTCACTATGCAGACGCATTGCGTCCAGCATTTCATCGAAGATTTTCTTTGCAACGTGCGCCGGATTGATAGCCGTTTCTGTGCTTCGAACGACTGGTTCTTGCTGTGTCGCGGCACTTGAAGCAGGAGCCTCCGCTTGCACAGGCATGGCAGCATCAACTTCGTCCTGCAGAAAAATCTCATCCGCCACTGCCGCGTCCTGCGGTGCCGATGGTGCCTGATTCGCTTCAGTTTCTGTGACCGCCTCAGCTACGCCATCTTCATGCTCTTCCGGCGGCATTTCCTCCATCTGGAATTGCCACTGAAACTGTTCCCTGTACTTCAACCAGGTAAGCGCGGCCTCATAGGCATCCCGTAAATCCTGGAAGCCCTGGAGATCATTTTCCTGATCTACCTGCTTCAGTTTCCGTGCATAGGCGCGTTTGACATCGCGCTCATCAGCGTCTGCACTTAACTGATTTTCAACAAAAAATAGGGGTAGATTACGCATGGAAATATAGTGTCGGTGTAGCCAGTGTCTGATCAGTGCTGCTTGTGCAAGTTGTGCTGGTTTTATTCTTTATCGCTCCGGCGGCAGACATTGCACCACCAGAGCTAAATTAAACAGGAGGAACTTATGTATCGCTACAATCCGGATAAGTGCCCGACTGACACAGGTTTTTCAATTTTTTGCGGGCTTCTGCATCGCCCTGTCTTGCTGCCCGACCATACCAGTTTGCTGCAGCATTGAGGTCTTTGTTGTAACCACCCAGACCTTTTTCATGGATGAGCCCAAACATGCGCTGGCCTAGTACATCATTCTGGCGGGCGCTCAACATGAACCAGTAGGCAGCCTTTTCGGTGCTGACCTGTGTTCCGTACAAACCATTCATGCGTATCAGGCCCAGCTCGCTTTGTGCCAGGGACTGCCCTTTTTCTGCTGCAGAGATGATCAGTTCCAGAGCGCGTTGCTTGTCTTTTTTTATACCCGTACCGTCTGCATACAGATGCGCCAGCTTGATCTGAGCCAGGCTTTGCCCGGCTTCGGCAGCCTTGCTGTACCAGCGTATTGCTGCGCCCAGGTTCTTGGTGACGCCACGTCCTTCAAAATAATAGTCAGCCACCATGACGGCCGCTTCCTGATGCCCCTGTTCTGCAGCCTTGATATACCAATTGAGTGCCTTGGCTTCGTCTGGCCCGGACTGCTTGCCTTCGCGATAGAACCAGCCCAGTTGATAGGAAGCTTTGGCATAACCTTCTTCTGACAACTTCACCAGTTCATACAGCGGCTTTTGCAGCTTTTCTTCCTGACTACCGACGCGGCTTAACTCGCGACTGGCAGCATCGAACCTGGCTGCAGGTGTTTTTGGCACAGGCTGCTGGACCACTGCCTCTGGTGGTATCACTGTTTTGGCATCATGCACAATCAATTGCACGATGACCAGGACAACTACACATAAAAAAGCTGGCAGATAGTAGCGGCCAAAAGGCCAGTGTCTGGCGCGCAAGGTGTCGAAGAAACCTGCTTTTCCAGCAGACCCTTTATCCTCGCCTGGTACGGAAAATGTACCGCCACTTCCTGGTTCTACCTTGTTGCGTGCCTCAATTTCTGCGGCTTCCTTGAGTGCTTTTGCCCGGGCGATCTCCTGTAGCGCGTCGTATTGTGCTTTCCAGACATGGAAATTATCCTTGCTGGTTACCATCCATATCCAGACGGGATACAACTCGTCGAGCACCAGCAGTTTTTTAAAATTGGCTTCCAGGTAGCTCTTGCCCGGATTTTTTTCCTGTCTTAGTTTTTTCAACAACTCCCATTGTGCTTTATGCACCGTGGCTGGTCTTTCGAGGAAAGCCTGCATCTCTTTGCAGGCACGCTCCAGCACATGGCCGGGACGACCCAGGCTCAACAGGCGGCGTCTGTCCCTGGCCCAGTTAAAGATGTCAAAGGCGGCATTGAACAGTTCACCGTTACCATGTCGCCAGCCTCGGGACAGATAGGCTGCTACCAGGGTTTCAAAGGCGTAACGCGCATCACTGCTACCCAAACGCGGGTCGTTCATGGCTAGCTGCAAATGTTTCTCAGCATAGCCTTCTTCGTCAGCACACTTGCGCATTGCCATGAGCATTTCGGCAAACACACGCTCTGCCTTGCTGGCAGCCAGTTGGCCGTCATTATCCGGCAAGGTCTGCGTTGCTGTCTCTGACGCGCTTGCTGACGCTTTCGTATCCGGCGCTGATGTTGACTTCCCTGCATCGATATCTGGAGTCTTTTTTGGCGGTGCCAGCGGGCGCACTGGTTCTGGCCAGCGTATGGCGTCAAGGGCAGCCATATCTTCTGCAGAATTTTTCGCACCCGCTCCAACACTCACTTCAGCAGCCGCTTGTCCATCAGATGGCACTGGCGACGCAGCAACTGCCTCTTGTTGCGGGGCCGGGGTCTGGTCCTCACTGCTTGCCTCGGCCGCCTGCTGCGCTGCTGCGTAAGCCTGGCTCAGCCTGCCATTGTCTCTGTACCTGATCCACTCTTGCGCTTCTTCATAGGCTTCACGCAAAGCCTGAAAGCCAGGAAGATCTGTTTCCTGGTCTATTTTTTTCAGTTGTTTTGCATAAGCACGCTTGACGGAGCGTTCATCAGCATCGGGAGGCAAACCGTACTGTTGAAAAAACGGCGGGATATATACCATGATTCAATTCACAAACATCTGCATGCCCGCTTTAATTCGGCTGCGGGTCAAAATCCGAATGCAGGTGGCTATCGCTCTCTATGGAATTGAGCATGTCGGAAAACTTGTTTTTGGCCGGATTGATCAGGCGTGGGTTTTGCGTTTCCAGCACGCCTTCAAACTCGGCTATCTGCACACTCAGCCAGGAGCGTACGTCACCACGCACCTGCTGGTAAATGCGGTCAGCCCTGGCCAGCAGAGTACGCATTTCCAGCGTATCGCGCGGGTGCATCTTGATTTTTTCCAGCTCGGCAAAACGCTGCCTGATCTCTTCTTCGCTGAGCATGCCAGGGTTGCCTTCAATGATAAGCACATGGCTTTCAGTGCTATTGTTGACATTGGCTCTTACCTCAAGCAGGCCATTGACATCATAGGTAAAGCGCACATCAACTGCTTTCTCTTCGTTGCCGCCCTGCTGCAAGGGAACATCAAGCTGCCCAAGCAGGATATTGTCCTTGACCAGGCGTGATTCACCCTGAAAAACACGCAACTGTACGCTGGTCTGACGAGCATCTACAGCACGGTAATGACCAACGCGGCTGACTGGTACTGCCGTGTTGCGCTCAATGACAGGCGAGAAATGGCCATCAGACGACTTGCCGTCGGCCAGGCGCATGCAGACCTCAACACCCAGGGAGTAAGGCGCAACATCCGTCATGACGACCTCTTCCAAAGCGGCATCTTTCATCTTCAGGCCAGCCTGCACGGCAGCACCGAGGGCCACTACCTCATCCGGATTGATTTCACTGGTTGGGAAACGGCCAAACATCAGCGTCACCAGACGTTTGATCACCGGCATGCGGGTCGCACCGCCCGCCAGGACTATGCTGTCGAGTTCGTTGGCGCGGATATTGGTATCACGCAGGGCACGCTCCACCGGTTCGCGCATACGCTTGAGCAAGGGGGCGCAGAGTTTGTCCAGGGCTTCTTCGTCGATGTCCATGCTGAGGTCATTGCCATCGAGCTGGATTTGTACTTTGGCTTGCTGGCCTGCGGACAAGTTACGCTTGGCCGTCTCAGCCGAGGCGCCCAGCCTTTGCATGAACATGGGATTATTGCGCAGGCTGGTGGCAAGCTTGTTACGCTGGAAGAACAGGTCAACGATGGCGCTGGTCACATCTTCACCGCCAAGATAATTGTCACCGGCAGAAGCGCGAACTTCCATCACGCCTTCAAACAATTCAAGGATGGAGACGTCAAAAGTACCACCGCCAAGATCAAATACCAGAAAGCGGCTTTCACTATTTAACTGGTGCATGCCATAAGCCAGTGCCGCCGCACTTGGCTCATTGAGCAGCCTCTCGACTTTGAGACCGGCGAGCAGGCCCGCTGTACGGGTCGCCTTGCGCTGGGCATCAGAAAAATACGCGGGCACAGTGATAACGGCTTCAGTGACTGCTTCACCAAGAAAAGCTTCGGCATCAGCCTTCAATGACTTTAAAACCAGGGCAGACAATTCTTCAGCGCGGAAATCTTTTTGCCCGAGCCTGACTTTCTTGTCGCTGCCCATATAGCGTTTGAATACCGCTGCTGTACGTTCAGGATGGGTCTGCAGGCGTTCTTTGGCAGCCTTGCCAACCAGGACGCTACCGTCTTCATCAATACTGACGCAGGACGGGGTAAGCATGTCTCCCAGGCCATTTGGCACCAGCTGGGACTTGCCATCTTTCCAGACTGCAACCAGACTATTTGTTGTTCCCAAATCAATACCGATGATCATGCTGACACTACTCCCGCGCTTATTCCAAGCTCAAAACAAATAAAGTGTCATAACATAAACCAAAACTGATGATTTTTGCGCTGTGCAGCAAAAATAATTTACCTCCCTAAGTAGCGAGGCAAATTCAATTTTCAGAAGGAAGGTAATAAATCGCAGAGATTAGTGAAAGAAGAGAAGCAAAGCCTGAAAAATACAAGAAAATGACTGGAAGAATGTCCAGTCATTAACATTGCTCAAGCCAGCATACCGGGGTTGCCAGATACGCCAATCAGGCGCGGCGTGTTGAGTTTACGTGGAGCAATTTTCTTATGCGTGCGCAGCCATTGGGCGACGACATCCCAGACTGGCTCGCCTTTTGCACCCTCGGCCACTGGCGCCCATCCTGCCACCTTGTAGACCTTGCCATCCGCCAGTGGCTGGCCATTCAGGCGCATATCCTGTATCCGTTTACCCATGGCGGCTGCCGGTTCTATGGCATAGGTCAGGCCACCGACGCGCACCATGTCGCCGCCTTGCTGGTAATAGGGATCAGGATTAAACAGGTTATCGGCCACGTCTTCCAGCACGGTCTTGATGGCGGCTCCTGTCATTTCTGTCATGGTGGTATAGGAGTAGGTGGTGGCAGTCTGGTCCATCACATGTTCCATGGTGATGGCGCTATTGGGCAGCAGGGAAGTACCCCAGCGAAAGCCGGGGGAGAAAGCAATTTCTGCCCCTTTGACTTCCAGCAGCGCATCGACAATCAGTTGATCAAAGCTGCCATTGAAATTGCCACGGCGGTATAGCGTGCCTTCTGTCATCGCCAGTTTCTCCCCCAGCTTGGCGGTATAAGGCGCACGGATTTTTTGTATCAGCGCCTGCATGTCAGCATCAACTGGCAGGAAGTTGGCAAACACAGGCAATAACTTGTACTGGAAGCCCTGTATGCGCCCCTCTTTCACATCGAAATCCAGCACACCGAGGAACTTGCTATTGCTGCCTGCGTTGGTCACCAGGGTCTTCCCACCACCGTTTTCAACGATGACGGGGGCAGGCATGCCGTCGTGGGTATGCCCACCAAGAATGGCATCGATGCCACGCACGCGAGAAGCCATCTTGAGGTCCACATCCATGCCGTTATGGGACAGCACGACAACGACTTTCGCACCCTTGGCACGTGCCGCATCGACAGTCTTTTGCATATTTTCTTCCTGTATGCCAAAGCTCCATTCCGGCACCAGGTAGCGGGGGTTAGCGATGGGTGTGTACGGGAAGGCCTGGCCGATGATGGCGACGGCCACGCCATTCATTTCTTTCATGGTAAAGGCTTCAAATACGGGATCACCAAAATCCGTAGTCTGGATATTTTGCGCGACAAAGTCGACCTTGCCCTTGAAGTCATTCTCGACAATATGCTTGACACGCTTGTCACCCAGGGTCATTTCCCAATGCGCAGTCATGACATTCACACCCATCTGCAAACAGGCATCAACCATGTCCTGCCCCTTGGTCCACAAGGCCGTCGCTGAACCCTGCCAGGTGTCACCACCATCAAGCAAGAGCGCACCAGGACGGTTACCCTTGATGCGTTTGATCAGCGTCGTCAAATGCGCAAAGCCACCGACCTTGCCGTAGGTTGCCGCCGCCTGTTCAAAGTTCAGGCAGCTAAAGGCATGGGCCTCTGGCGTATTGGGCTTGATGCCGAATTGCTTCAGCAAATGCTCGCCCACCAGATGCGGGCTTTTACCAAATGCCGCGCCTATACCCAGATTGACACTGGGTTCGCGAAAATACAGTGGTAACAACTGCGCATGGCAATCAGTGAAATGCATGAGATGGACATTGCCAAAGCGTGGCAGGTCGTAGAGCTTGTCTGCAGCAGGATTCGCCATGGCCGCCTGTGCATCTATCTGCATGCCACCAGCGGCGGCGATGGCCATTACTTGTAAAAAATCACGACGATTCAGACCCATGATGATTTGCTTTCTGTTTTTGATTGTGTAGCGGCCGTAGGTTTTGAAGTTGGTGTTGGGTCGCTGTTGGTTTTGACGTTGCTGTTGGTTTTGATTTTGACGTTAATCCGCTTGGGGCGAAGCCGTTTGTGTGATGCAGAAAATGGAAAAAGAAGTGTCCGTTGTTTGAGCGTAGCGAGTTTCGGACATTTCCCATTTTTTGCTTCACACAAACGGGCACCCCCGCAGGGAGCGAGTCTGCGGTCGCCTTTCTTTGATTCCTTTCTTTGGCGAAGCAAAGAAAGGGATTCGGCCGCCGGGCCGAGACCCGGCTTGTGTCCACGAAGGGCAATCCATTTCAAACAATCCGGTATGCAACGACCGACACTGGGCTCCAGCCTTCGCTAGAGCGACGTAATTCAAGTCAGAGTGATGATGAAAGACGCAAGCTTCGGCAACACTGGAAACATGCCCTTACTTATTCACCGGCGATTCCCCATCCAGCAACAAAGCCATCACATCCTTCAACTGTGCCTCAGTCAACACCCCGTTATGCCCAAATCTTGGCATCTTGGAACAGGCGTTATATGCTTGCGCGTTATACAGTTTTCCCCAGGTGTATTTCAAAATCTCAGGGCTGGTGCCGCGCAGCTTGCCGTATTGGTAGAGCGAAGGGCCGATATTGCCGAAAGAGATTTCTGTCTTGCTCATCTGGTGACAGGCATAGCAATTGCCGCCATTGACTGAACCGACAGCGTCAGAGGACTGCATGCCTCGGCCATTCTGGGCAATTTTTTCACCGTTTTTCCAGTCGCCCATATATTGCGCATCGGCTGGATATTTCACCGTGGCGAGCTGTGACTGTTCGAGTTTTTTGGCTTGTTTGGCTTTCAGGCCCTGCGGGCTGGCGCTGCACTGTGCCTGGGCTTCATCCTGCTGCACCATACGCTCCATGGTAGCCGGACCTTTGGCCTTGAAGTCGGCTTTCATCATGTCCAGTGCAGCTTTGGCATAGTCTGGCTCGGCAGCAGAGACCACAGCCGTGCTCCAGATCGCTGCCAGCAAGATACTGATATGGCGTGTACGTAAATTTTTCATGTGCATCCCCTCAGCGTTTCAATGCAGGTGCATTCATGACCGCGCCGTCGGCAGATTTTGCCAGGAACATGGTCAGTGCAGTGATGGTGTCTGACGCATAATCAGGCACGGGGAAACGTTGCTGGCGGAAACAGTCATTGAGCCTGTGCTGCATGGTCCTGACTTCACCTTGAGAAACACGATAAGCGGGCCAGGTGGAATAGGCAGCCTGGGCATTGGCCTTGTTGTTCAGGTTGGGCAAGTCTTGCAAGCGTATGCGCTGTCCTTCGGCAGAATGGCAGGAGGCACAGGCAAAGTCATGCGAACCGGCACGGTAATAAAATATCTTTTTGCCGATTTCATAAGCCTGCTTTTCTGCCGGATGTTTGGTGCTGATGGCCAGCTTTACGCCACGTGATTCTGCCGTCAGAAAAGACACCAGGGCTTCGATATCAGAAGGGTTACCCGCGGAACCGAAAGGCGTTTTCACGGCCTGCTCACGCGTCAAGCCTTGCAGGCTCATGCGGCAGTGCATGAGACGCTGCTCCAGGTCCATGACCTTGTTTGCATCTTTGAAATAGCGCGGCAGTTCTGCATAGGCACCCTTGGTCACGCCCGGGCCTTTACCCAGATCACATTGCTCCAGCGAAGCCTGGTTGGGCCCCAGCTTCTTTTGCCAGAGTTCCTGGCCGCGCATTTCCCATAATTCTGCCGGATTACCATCGGCCAGCATTTCGCGGTATTTGGCGATTTCATCGGTCGCCGATGGTGTTGCTGTCTGGGCCTGGGCAGATGGTAATACCGCAGATGCCAGTAATGCGCACAGCGGCAGGCATGACAGTGATTTGAGAGCAAGACGTGACATGGATTTTCCTTATCAGGCTATGGCGGCTTCATCGCTACGCTGGTCACCTTTGCTATCTGTCCAGGTCACCGACACTTTATCACCCTTGACACCACCCTTGAATTTGAAGGACAGGAAAGGATCTTTAGATACAGAAGGACCAAACTGCGCATCCAGCACCACTTTGTCTTTCCACTTTGCCTGCAAGTTCTTGATGAAATGTGCAGGTACGACTTTGCCTTCCAGGTCTTTGCGCTGACCTGTTTCCATATCGTGACGCATCAATACTTTTACTTCAACGACGTCGCCTGTCACCGTCGCCCGAATACGCATAGGATCGCCCATGATGTCTTCCTTTTTTGCTAATTTTAAATAGATACTTGATTAAGACAGGTTAAGACCTGAAAGCTCACCACAGAGGCACAGAGACACAGAGGCGCACAGAGAAACCCGCTTGTATCTGCTTCTCCAAACTACGATACATCACAGCAGCATCTGGCCTGAACTTCTTATCGTTTTTTCTCATGCTTTTCTCTGTGTCTCTGTGCCTCTGTGTTGAGAGGTCTTTAAAAATTAACCGCCGCAACCGCCTAACGTAACTTTAATTTCTTTCGAAGCCACCAGCCATTTGCCATCGGCTTTCACCAGCGCATGTACGTTTGAAGTTTCGCCTACCTTGACGCGGGTGCTGACTGAGGCTTCTGTGCCTTCGGGGATATTGAAAGCCGCTGACATGGCGTTCGGGTTTTTTTCTATCAGGATGGCGATGTAATCTGTATTGGCTGCTTTGCTGCTGACGCTGACGGGAACGACTGCGCCGTTTTCTGCAATGTCTGGCGCGCTGATGACAATGTCGGCACTGACTGCCGGGCTGCCTGCACCCAGTGCGGCAAATACGTCTGGCAAACTCTTGGCTTCAAAAGCCTTGGCTTGCCATTCAGCAGCAAATACATCAGATGGTTTGAGCAAGCCAGCAGCAAAGGCCAGGCCAAATACCGTGGATATGCGCAAAAAATCACGGCGTTGCTGACCGTCATCATTGTTCTTGATTGCCTGCTTCATTACTGTCTCCTGAAATGGTGCATTTATCTGTTACTGCATTTGTACTGGTATGGCTATTTTCTGTATTTACATCGTTTGATAAGCTTAACGCGAAATCGTTCTATCGTTATGACAATTCTGAAAAATTCCTTCTGTGTCATTAGCGTCATTCATTTCACTGACGCATGATCCAATCCAGCATGGTCTTGATTTCGCTATCCTTGACATGGCCTTGCGGTGGCATGGGGATTGCGCCCCAGGCACCACTGCCGCCCAGCTTGATTTTCTTGATGAGGCTGGCTTCTGCATTGGCGTCGCCCTTGTATTTTTCAGCGATCTGGGCAAAGCCCGGGCCTACCACTTTATCCTTGATGCCGTGGCAGGCGGTGCAGGCATATTGCTTGGCCAGCTTCAAACCTTCATCAACGGCGGGCTGCCTGACCTTGACTACGGTCGCCTTGTTCAAGTTCACCCCGCGCACGGCACCCACCATGCGGTTTTGTTCAGCCGGGTTGCCATTGGCACTGCGGGCAAAGACGGGCAGTTCTGAGGTGATCTGGACTTCTTTCAGACAGTCTTTCATGCAGGCGGCATTTTTTACATCTGGCTTGCCTTTGGTTTGCCACAAGCCATGTTTTTCTGTCATGCCCAGACGGTTGGGCATGCGCTTTTGAACTTCGGCGATGTTATCGTCTGACATGACAAAATCATCGGCAACGATGCCACCCATATTCAATATGTAGGCTGTGACGGCATACACTTCATCTGCAGTCAGGGTCTTGGGTGCGTTCCAGGGCATGGCGCGGTTGATGTAGTCCCACAAGGTTGAGACTGTCGCTACCTTCATGAGGGTGGTACGCTGTGGCTGGCTATTGCCTGACAATGCGGCCACACGGCCATTCTTGATGTCGTCCTTGGTGGTGCCGCCAACGATGGGAGTAAATACCTCATTCGACTCACCAAAGGTGCCATGGCAAGAGGCGCATTTGCCATCCCAGATTTGCTGGCCCTGGTCTACACTGCCGCGCCCTTTTGGCAAACCCCTGAAGTCGGGCCGTACATCGATATCCCATGCGGCCACTTCCTTGGGCGTAGCAGCACGACCTATGCCTGGATGATTATCGGCAATGGCAGTCAGGCTGGTGCTGGCCAACACAAGCGCGCCAAGGACTTTCATCAACATTTTCATCTTAGGCAACCTGGACATTGCTGACCTCGCCGTCTTCATTGATGCTCCAGGACTGGATGGCATTATTGTGATAAATCGAGCGGGTGCCACGCACTTCGCGCAGTTGATTGATTTTGGGCTGTACATAGCCAGTGTCATCCATGGCACGCGATTGCAAGATCGCTGGCCCGCCATCCCAGTTCCAGTCTATGTTGAAGCGGGTCAGACATTTGCCCAGTACCGGGCCTTCGAGCCTGGCAGTGCGCCAGTTGCGGCCACCATCGGCAGAAACATCAACACGCTTGACCTTGCCACGGCCTGACCATGCCAGGCCGGTGATATTGTGAAAACCTTTTTCCAGCAACATTTGCCCGCCCGAGGGTGTGGTGATGACGGACTTGCATTCCTGCACCGAGGTATATTGCCGATGTAAACCATCTGGCTGGAGATCGATGTAATGGATGGCTTCATCCTTGGCTGCCCAGGGCTGATCACCGACTTCGATACGGCGCAACCATTTGACCCAGGACACGCCCTGCACTCCCGGCACGACCAGGCGCAGGGGGTAGCCGTTTTCTGGCCGCAGCATCTCGCCATTCATGCCATAGGCAACAATGACGTCATCCATGGCGCGGGCAATGTCTATCGTGCGTGTCATGGCAGAACCATCGCCGCCTTCAGCCAGCACAAATTTGGCTTTCTTGCGGTCTATGCCACAATCATCAAGCAAGACGGATAGAGGTACGCCAGTGAATTCACAACAGCTCAGCATGCCATGGGTGTATTGCACCGTCGGTACGGCAACATTGCCCCATTCAGTCGCGCTATTGGCACCGCATTCGATGAAATGCATGCGCGATACCGATGGCAGGCGCATGAGGTCATCCATGGTGTAGACCTTGGCTTCGCGCACCAGGCCATTGATCATGAAGCGGTGTTGCTGCGGGTCTATATCTATCCAGCCCTGATGGTGACGCTCAAAATGCAGGCCACTGGGAGTAATGATGCCAAAGAAGCCCTGCAAGGGCGCAAATGAGACAGAAGCCTGCGGCACGCGCGTCAGGCCAGGGGACTGGCGGCGTTGCAGATTGGCTTCAAATTTTGAAGGCTGGCCATAGCCCTGCATGACAACAGGGTTGCCAAGGGTCTTGGCATGATCCTGCACATTCAGTATCAGCGGGTCGCCATCGCCTTCTGGCGCAGTGCCCGGCTTGGCTATTGCCACACCCGATACCAGTGCAGCGCTTGCGGCAGCAAAGCTCTTGCGCAGGAAACCACGCCGCTCATCATTCAAGCCTTGCTCAGTAATCGCCTGGCGCAAGTGCGCATCCAGAAAATTCTCGGGAGCGCGACGCAAAAGACCGGACTTTTTAATCTGCATAGACATGAGACTGAAACTTTCCAATGAGATACTACGTTCATCCTGTACCAGCATGCTGTTACCACGACAAGCAGCATATTTTAGTCTTTAAGCACAGTTTTACTGATCTGAATTTGATCAAGCTCAAATACTACTATTTGCGCATATAATCAAATAAGGAAGGAAAAAAAGCAAATACTTTCTTTTGTGCAATGCAGAAAATCAGTCACAATCCTAGCTCATGTTCATGATAGATTCTGGCATCATGCAAACATGCCATTTCTTCAAGATGCATCAAAAGAACTTTTTCGTCAGATCGCCGGTAGCAATTGTTATCTTCATCCTGATATTGTCAGGCTGGATAGCCTCCGCCCTGTATTTTGGGAAACCATTGTTTGCTTCGCAAAGATCATTGTCCCTGCCGCAACTAGGCGCGGCAACTGGCGAACTGTTCGTCACCCATGAATGGTGGCGCTTGCTGGTCTCACAATTCTTGCATGTGCATTTCCTGCACATGCTGTTCAATGCCATGTGCATACTGATACTGGCCAGCGCCCTGGAAAGTGCGCGAGGCCGTCTGGTACTTTTATGTGTATATCTGATTGGTGGTCTGGCAGGTCAGGCCGCCAGTGTCTGGGCCTACCCTGCCCTGGTGACTGACGGTGCATCGCAAGCCCTGATGGCCGTATGCGCAGCGACATTTATCTTGCTGCCGCGTAGCAAGCTGACATGGTTTGCTGGCATGATCGTCACCATACAAGTGGCGCTGGACGTGCATGCCATTGCGGGGATCAAGGCCGGACATTTATATGGCTTTCTTGCGGGCTTACTCATCAGCCTCGCCCTCCTCTTTGTGCCTGGAAAAAAAGCCCTGCCTATCGAATGAATCTGTCATGAAAACACCCATCACTATTGAATTTCCTCTCACCGGAGAATGGCTGGTCGGTGCGGATGGCACTGAAGCCGGGCATGAAAGAGCATTTGATTTTTTGCGTGTCGATAAAAAATTCAAGGCTAGCAGGCGTTCTGCCTGGCGAGAATTATTCCAGGCTGTTCCACTGGAAGAATATTATGCCTGGGGCCAGCCCATGCTTGCGCCATTTCACGGCACAGTGCTTGCGGCTGTTGATGGTTGCCCTGAAGTCCCCGCGAGTTATCTGCGCACACTGATAGACACACTTTTCTCAACACAAGGGGGTGCTGAGTTACAGCAATTACTGGCTGCGGGTGCAGGTGACATCTGTCGCTTTGCTGGCAATCACCTCATCTTGCAATCGACTGAAGTCCCGGATGTATATGCCTTTCTGGCGCATGCTCGCAAAGGTTCGGTTTGCGTCACTGCAGGGCAACATGTAATCCCCTTGCAAAAGCTGGCAGAGGTTGGCAATTCCGGGCAGTCCATGACACCGCATCTGCATTTTCAATTGATGGCTCAGGCCAATCCCATCAATGCAGAAACCCTGGAATGCCGCTTTCGTACCTATGAAGTGATGCTCAAAGGTGAATGGCAAAAATGCGAACTAACTATCCCAAAGCGCAAGCAGCGTATACGCGCACTCGCCCAGGCTAGCCTGATCTGATTTGACTTTCATCGCATCACTACAAACCAAACCTGCCGAGCATAAATTCTATGAAAGTTGATAGCTTGGGAGTAGGCTGTCTGTCGCGCGGGTAAAGCAAATGCATGGGCCGCGGCGCGGGTACATAGTCCTCCATCAGGGGCACCAGCCTGCCCGCGGCAACCTCGCTGGCGAGCAGCAATTCAGATTGCATGACGATGCCAAATCCAGCCACGGCAGCACTCTTCAAGGCTTGGCCATTATTCGAGCGCAAACGGCTGACCGGGATTTCTGTGGCTTCCTCAGTGTCTTTTGTCAGGCGCCAGCGCACATGCCTGTTCCAGTGTAAAAAATCCAGGCACTCGTGTGCTGTCAAATCTGCAGGTGTACGGGGTATGCCCCTGCGCTTCAGGTAAGCAGGTGCAGCGCAGATCATCATGCTGTAGGGCCGCAACGGGCGGGCAACCAGGGTAGAGTCTTCCAGCTGGCCTATGCGTATGGCGGCATCGAAACCATCTTCCACCACGTCGACCAGCCTGTCGTTCATGTGCAGGTCAGCGCGCATTTCAGGGTAAGTTGCCAGATAATCGACCATGGCCGGGGCCAGCATTTCACTGCCGAAGGTCACTGGTGATGTGATCTTCAGCACCCCGCGTGCACCGCCACGCATTCTGGCAGCGCCGGATTCCGCCTCACTGATCTGGCTCAGGATAGCCCTGCATTGCTCGGCATATTGCACACCCAGCTCAGTCAGGCTTTGCCGCCTTGTAGTGCGTGTCAGCAGGCGTGCGCCCAGCAGGTTTTCAAGAAACTGTATGTGCTTGCCTACCATGACAGGCGATATCTCGCACTGTGTTGCAGCAGCAGTAAAACTGCCCGCATCCACCACGGCGACAAACACTTCCATGCTGCGTAACTTATCCATGCACCTGCCCCTATTACTAACCAATACTTAGCAATATATGCATTTTCTGGATATTTATCTACATTGAAAATTGGATGATACTTAATTCCAGGGCATATGTATGCCCTTAAAATAAACTAACAAAGCCACAGGACTTACGCAAAATTGTCCCAGCAAGGCGTAGCGACGAAGACAGTAATTTAGTACGGCTAGGAGCTACAACGCAGCTGGGGCGGTTTTGCGTAAGTCCAACCGGAGGGAAAAATGAAACTTATCATCATCGGTGCCAACGGCACAGTAGGTAGCGCCATCAGCAATGAACTGGGCGCACGCCATGAGCTTATCCGCGTAGGCAAAGCCAGCGGCGACATCCAGCTGGATATCAGCGACAGCGCGCAAATACGCGCCCTGTTCGCACGCACTGGCAAGGTCGATGGGGTGGTCGTCGCCGCAGGCAGTGTGCACTTTGCCCCGCTCTATGAAATAGAAGAGCAGCATTTTCATATCGGCCTCAATAGCAAGCTCATGGGGCAAGTCAATGTCGCGCAAATTGCCCAGGCCTATCTGCATGATGGTGGCTCGATTACCCTGACCAGCGGCGTCGTTGGCGAGGTGCCGATACGCTCTGGTGCCAGCGCCGCCATGGTCAACGGTGCGCTGGAAGGTTTTGTGCGTGGCGCAGCAATTGAACTGCCACGCGGCTTGCGTATCAATGTCGTCAGCCCAGGCTTGCTGGAAGCATCAGTTGCTGCCCTGGGCAGTTTCTTCCCTGGCTTTGAAGCAGTTTCCGCCAAACGCGTTGGTCTGGCCTATGCAAAGAGTGTGGAAGGTGCGCAGACCGGACAGGTCTATACCGTGCGCTGATGCACAAGCAAATAATTATCAAAAAAATCACACAAAGCGAACACAAGCAGTTAGCATGACAAGCCAGCATGGGATACATGCTAACTGAACGCATGCTAACTGAGGAGTACCCACCGTGAGCAACGAAGCCTTTGACGCCCCTGTCTTCATTGAAGATGGTCCCTATATTGACCTGCTGCCCAGGGAATTTCCATTTTTATACAATGACCACGGTCATGGCAGGCAATTGCGCAAGGTATTCGGCACCGAGATCTGCATCGCCAAAGACAATCCTGACCTGGACAGGGGTGTCAAATACAAGGGCATCAGTCACCAGGCCAAGACCATTCCCAATGATGGCCATCCTTACCAGATTACCGAATTTGATTTCAAGTCGGCTGAAGTCCATTACGAAGCCATCGCAGCAACCAGGGAAAGCGTACAAGCCTTTGGCATGACTTTGCTGAAAAGCGGCGAGTGTCTGCGCTTTGAATATGAGGGCATGATCATGGCCCAATACACCTATGGTAAATGGGCGGGCCACCAGTCACCCTACTTAGGCCAGCGCAGGCGGCGCGAGTTGCTGACCCACAATCCCACTGACCTGGAATTCCATGACTTCCCCCACGTGTTTTTCTCTCAGGACGATAGACCCCTGGTCATCAGCGTGGCACGCTGGCGGCCCTATGTGCAGGAAATATCCCTGGCTGATCTGTGGATCGCACCGGGCGATGCCATCGTCGTGCCGCCCAAGACCAGGCCCGCTGCTCCCGCAAAGGAATTACCTGAGCACCTCGCCAGGCGCACCATCATTGACCTGCATGGCAACCGCAACTCTGCCCTGGCTTGCTGGGGTAGCGACAAGCCTGCACTGACCACCACCACCGTCCTGGGTAATTCACAGACCATGCAAAACCGTGCGCCCAATTACCATGAAGAATTAAGACCAAGCAAACATCCCGCTCTGCGGCTTTAATGGAAACCGAATACCGCAGACCTGGGATGATTTGCTACCGCCACAGTTTCGTCGCCAATTTACAATTGTTAGCAATACCTGTGGACTTTGCTCAGACAAGTAAAGTCTTCAACATCATTGCTCAGCAAACCCATGTGCCAGAGGACAATAACTGACTACTTCAAAAAAACTGGCTGGCGCTGACAAAAAAATGTGGGGCAAGCGCACGTCAGAGCTACGCCCGGCAAGCAGTCTTATCGTTTCGACTATTGCGCAAGATGCTTTCTGACACTAGGCTAAAGAAAAGATGGTCCGGGAGTGCGCAGATGAAACTCATTGCACTTGTATTCTTGATACTGGGATTGCACAGTATCCCTGCTCTTGCTGCAGAGTTCAACTCGGGCTGCGGCAGCATACAGCTGGCCTACTATGAACTGGGGGCTCTGTATTACCATCATGCCGATGGCAGTTATGCAGGCATAGACAAGGATGTGGTCGAAGAAGTATCGAGACGCAGTGGCTGCAAGTTTGAGACTGTGCTGGAATCACGGGTACGCATCTGGGCGCAATTGAAGAACAACACACTGGACATGTCAGTCTCTGGCATACCAACTCCTGAGCGGGAGAAGTTTGCCGAATTCATCCCCTATTTTTCCACCAGGAATTATGTCTTGCTACACCGCGACATGCCTGCACATGGGCTAAGCATGGCTGGTTTTCTGGCAGACACCAATTTAAAAGTCGGTGTCATCAAGAGTTTTAAGCATGGCCCGCAATTTGACGAATGGGTAGAAAAATTATGGGGACAAAAACGGGTGCATGAAGCATCTGATTTTGACAGCCTGTTACGCCTGTTTCTGGCAAAACGCGTCGACGCCATCATGGCCCTGCCCACAGTATGGGAACCTCTGATGAAAAAAGAAGACATCAACAGGCAAATCCAGTTGCTGGACTGGGCGCCGCAAGACAGCATCGTGCACGGGCTCATCATTTCCAGAGAACGCATCAGTAAAACCAGACGTGACCTGATGAAGAAAGCCATCTACAGCATGGCAGACGATGGCACACTCGAACAAATTTTCACTCGCCATGTTGGAAACAAACTGGCGCGTGAAATGCGTTATGAAGGGCCGAGATACTGAAGCTTAATCATCCAGCCCTTTACCATCGAGTATTTGCGGAATCGCTTTCTCTACCCTTGACGCGCTGGTTTTGGATTGCTTGGCAGAAGAAAAATGCAGCAGATAAGCTCTTTGCCGCCCAGGTGTCAGGGCATCAAAAGCTTTTTTCAATGCGGGCATGCTATCCAGTTTGCCCTGGAATTCCTCAGGCATGCTGAATTCTGTGGTCTTTTTAAACTCCACTTTCAGACCCGCTTTTTCCACTGCAATAGCTTCTTTGACATAGGCTTTGATGGTGGTTCTCAGCTTGCTGATTTCACTCACACTGGTGAAACGCAACTGCCTCGTGGCCTGGGTATTTTCCGTCTGCTGGATCATGACACCCTTGCTGTCTTTCAACAAGGACCCTTTGAAGAACAAGAGTGCGGCGTATTCTTTAAATACATGGATGAGGACAACATTCTTGTCTTCATGGGTATAACAGGGATTACCCCATTTCAGTTCTTCAGTCAGCGGGCATTCAAGAACAATGCTGCGCAACAGCTCGATTTCTTCTTTCCATTTTTTGGCTTTGCTAACATAGGCATCGACTTTGGGATTCATTTTATTCTCCGAAATAAAGTGTATTTCATTGTCTGGTGCTTTAGCTTCCACCATTATTCAAGCCAAATCATGACAATTTGAGTGTCACTTAAGACGTACTATAACAAGGGGCTTCTGCTAACTCCCTGTCATTTTTCCAGTGCGAATATCAAAATACAGCAACTTGCGATCTGTTCTTTGCAATACAAATTTGTTTTCTTCATTAATGCCCTGAGCATGGCCCCAGAGGTAATGTGACACTGTTTTTTCCAAGAGGTGCTTGCCCGGAATAATCTCTTTCAAACTCACTTTGCGCAGGAGTTTGCCATGCTGCCAAAAACTCAGCATGACCAGATCATCGCTATAATCCTGAGGAATGAGATTCAAGCCATCGTAGACTGTCACTACATACTCACCATCATCACTGACAAATGCCAGGCGAAACCAGAATGGTAAAGTCCACAGAACTTTCTTTTTTTGATCAATCACTTGGGATCCGGAAGCAGGATCAGAAATGAGTTGAAAACGCTTGTTGTTGCTGTTGAAGACGGTTTTTTCTGCGACAGGCAAAGGTTCATCTGCCTGGACTTTACCCAGGATCGCAGTACTGAGCAAAAAACCCAGCAAACAAGAGCTTATAAACCGTGCTGACACAGTCATCTCTTTAAATCCGCATAGAAAAAACAACATCTACCACTTGGGCGTAATCCTCTCACCCGGCAAAACCTCATAAGGATGCGCCCAACCAGGCAAGGCACGCAGGCGCTCCAGCCAGGAAGTGATATTAGGGTAGCGCCCCTCGATCTTATAGCCGCTTTCTTCTTCAGGATAAAACAGATAGGCACTCAGGGAAAAATCGGCAATTGTCGGCGCATTGCCGACCATATATTCCCGATCTGCCAGATGCTTGTTGACGATATTAAAGGCATTGTCGATGCGGCCCAGCAGCCAGGCTTGCACAGCCGGATCAGGTGCCGCAGGGCCAAAGGATTTATTGAAGCGGTAGCTGGCGAAATAACTGGTGAACTTGTGATTGTCAAACAAGAGCCAACGCAAGACTTCCAGTTTTTCATCTTCATTCTTGCCACCAAAAGCCCCATGCTTGTTAGCCAGGTAGCTGAGGATGACGCCTGACTGTGTCAGCACGCGTTCACCATCTTCGAGTATGGGTACCTCTCCCATTTGATTGGCTTGTTCACGCCATTCATTGTCACGCGTCATGCCCTGGAACATATCAACAAAGGCATTCTCGAAAGGCTGGTTCAAGGCACGCAACAGGAAAGCGACCTTGAAGGAATTGCCAGACTGGCAAAGGCTATGCAGTTTGTACATGATGCGTGTCCTTAAATAGGGAGAGGATACGTGAAGAGAACAGGCATCTTACCAAGATTTAGCCATTGTGCATAATTGCTGTTTTCAGCCTCCCATGGCCTTTAAAAACACTTCAGTTTGCGTATCCGCCGGATAAAATAATTCCACGCAAAGCTCGTGCAGGGTGATGTCACGCGGGCTGCCAAATGTGGTCAGGGTGGTGAAGAGAGACAACTCTTGCCCGTACAACTCCATCACGCAAGGTATCAGCAAGGATGGCTCCGTAGATTGCGTCACCGGTGTTTGCTGCTTTAGTGCGATCACATTGGGATAGGCATGCACTTCTTCTACCAGCGCAATGATGTCTTCATCGCGGCCACTGAGCATCAGCCTTTGCAAGACTTGCAAAAGATAACTGCCCCACTCCGGGAAATTTTTGGTGTAGGCCGCAAAGCCCTGCGGGTGCAGGCTGGCCCTGAAGATATTGATTTCTGGCCCCAGCAATTCTGCTGGCAGCAAACCCATGAGTTTCTCAGCCGCGCGGTTGTGTAAAACCACATTCCAGTGCCTGTCCAGTGCAACACCGGGATAGGGGTCATGGGTATCCAGCAAGCGCTGCACAGCCGCTTTGGCCTGGGCCATGCGTGCGGTATCCAGCCCCTGCTCACTATATCGTGGTGCATAACCTGCTGCCAGCAACCAGGTATTGCGGGCGCGCAAAGGCACATCAAGCTGGCTGGCGATACTCATCAGCAGTTCAGCACTGGGTTTGGAGCGACCGGTTTCTACAAAGCTCAAGTGGCGTGGCGAGATGTCGATATCCAGTGCCAGTTCCATCTGGCTCAATTTGCGCTGGGTGCGCCATTCACGTATCAATGTACCGACTGAGGTGTCGGCTGCGGCCTTGTCTGTAACAGAGATGAGATGACTCAATTGCTGCTCCCGAAAATGTCTGGATGTTGAAGCTGGATTATCACTGCATTGCTGTATCACGGCCATTACCTGTCAGGTAATCGACTTGCTGCAAATGTAGAGCGAAACTGCAATCCCCTCAACTGTTTTTGGAGATACATCATGTCAACTGCATCTGATACATCTGCTGCCGTCAAACTGCATGCCCCTGCCCTGTCCCTGAGAACCATCCTGACACTCGATGCCCTGACCGGTCTTGCCATGGGCTTATTGCTGATCGCTACTGCTGGCCTGTTGTCTGGCTTGCTGGGCTTGCCCAGGGACTTTTTATTCATGGCAGGTGTCAGCCTGTTCCCCGTCGCTGCACTAGTGGGCTTTACCAGCCGTGCTGGCAATGACAAGAAACCACCTGCCTTTCTGGTATGGATTGTGATACTGGGTAATCTGGGCTGGGTCATCGCCAGTGTACTGACGATGGAAGTCTGGTTTGAACCCACAGTATTGGGCTTTGCTTTTGTCAGTGTGCAGGCCTTTGTAGTGCTGGCGTTTTCTGTGCTGGAATATCGTGGTTTGCGTAGTTAAGGTATGCAGATGCTAGCTAATGCAAATGCGTTGAAAGGGCAAGCCGGGCTTGCCTTTTCTTGCGCCAAGCAAAATTATCGCAATTGCAATACACTTGAGCGCCTATGTAATCCCTTTTGCATATTGACCTTAAGCCCGACATGAAATTAGCCGCTCTCAAAAAACTCTGTGCCAGCTATGCAGGTGCCCGTGAAAGATTGCACGATGCGCCCAGCAATATACTGGTGTATAGCGTCGGCGAAAAAACCTTTGCCTACTTCAAAACCAGCGAACCTGAACGCTGGCGCTTCAGCATACGGGTGACGTCCGAGCGTTTTCTTGAGCTGACTGATACACCAGGCGTTAAACCGGCGCGGTATATGGGGCGGTTTCATTGGGTGACCATAGTCGCTGTCGAGCAATTTCCTGAGGAGTATTTGCGGGAATTGCTGGAGTATTCTTATCAGAAGGCTTTGTCTGGATTGACCAAGAAGAAGCGGGAGGAGGTTTTGGTGGGTGGGGGTGATTGAGTTTTTAGATTTTCAGATCCGTAAAGACTGGAGTTCTTAGTTCCTGGTTGTCGCATATCATCTGACAATCCGTATCAGTATCCATATCTGTATTAACGTCATTCCACCGGACTGGCGCTCCAGCATGCTGTTAGCTATATTAATTTCAGATCCTTAGTGTTGCGCGCATCTGCTTTTGAAATACTACTAACAGGCATTTACGATTGCCAGTCGGGGGTAGCCCGACAGCTACATTCTTTTCTTGTCTCGCCAAGAAAAGGATGCAAAAGAAGGCGACCCAGGCATCGTCGCCCCCTGAAGGGGGTTCCCGTTTGTGCAATACAAAAAATGGGAAATGCCCGAAACTCGCTGCGCTCAAACACGGGCATTTCTAATCCATTTTCTGTACTGCACAAACGGCGTCGACACATGGGAACTACAGAAAGTCAAAAACAACGTCAACGCGACTACTAATCATTTTGCTTGCGGCGCAGTCAATGATCGCAACTGGAACACCTCAAGCAGTTTCCAGATCACTGCCTGCAACCTCACTCACTGGCATAATCACACAACGCAAAAACAGTTTCGCGGCATCTTCATGTACCAGCAAATCCTGCAAGTCTGCCGGTATTTGCTCGACAAAGGCAAAACCTGATCTGGTATGCATGCCTGCTTCGCGCTCTGTCCACAGCAGCTGGATACGGCAATCTCCCAAAGTCACATCAGGCTGGGTTTCGTCTGGCAGGAAACTGAGCTGATACTGGCCTGCTGGCATTTCTGCTTCCAGCTCGGTCAGCACTTGCATGCCGCCTGTGCTGAGGTTGACCAGCAGGGCTGGCAAGGCGTCTGCGTGTTCGGGGGAATTGAATACCCAGACTGGGCGTATCTCGTGAGTACCGAGAGGGACCAGGAAGAATTGCACGCGCTGGTGGCGACGGTTTTCAGACGGGTTCATGGAATCTATGCTCAAGTCAGGTGGAAGGAATTTCTCGTCTTTTTACAACAGACAGAAATTTATTCCAGATTTATGTCACGAACATGACCGGAATATCCATCCACCCACATGATTACGCAGCCTTTGCCTCAAAGATCATGGACTGGTGTGCCGCCACCCCGGCCATCGCGCCATCTGCAACTGCCATGGCCACATTGCCTGCCATGCGTGCAGCGTCGCCGCAAGCAAATACGCCGGGCACGCTGGTGGCCTTGATCTCGTTGGTGCGGATAACCGTACCCATGGGGCCTTCTGTCATCTCGCAACCCAGTTGTTCAACAAACGGGCTATTGATGCGAACCGTACTCATAGTGAACAAACCATCCATTTCCAATTGCCTGCCGTCTTGCAATTCTACCGTGGCGACACCGCTGATCCTGCTTACAGAAGCGGCTTCTATACTGACGCCGCGCTGGTGCAAAGCTGCCAATTGCTCTGTATCTGGCTCATAACAATTATTGGTAAACAAAGTGACCTGGCCCCAGTCTGGCAACATCATGGCGTGATGATGGGATAGCGGCCCGGAAGCCAGTACGCCTATGCGGCCATTGTCGATTTCATAGCCATGGCAATACGGGCAGTGGAAGATGCTGCGACCCCAGCGTTCTGCCAGGCCTTCTATCGCAGGCAATTGATCAGTCACACCGGTTGCCAGTATCAGCCTGCGCGCATGGTAGCTAGCTTGTCCCTCAACAGCAACGGCAAAACCATCACCCTGCGGCAAGGCCGATATGGCCTGCCCTTCCACCCAACTGACGGTTTTGTAGGCCATCAGCTGTGCCTTGCCTTCGCTGGCAATGGCACTGGCTTTTTTCCCATCCTGCCCGAGAAAGCCATGTGAATATTCGACAAAACGGTTACGACGCTGGCCGCCATCTATGACCAGCACCTGCCTTCTGGCGCGTGCCAGTTGCATGGCGGCTGAGAGCCCTGCATAACTGCCACCAATGATGATGGCATCAAACATCGTGTCCCTAGTAATTGTGCTCATGCTTAATCCCCTTCTTCTTGCTATGTGCATTAAATTTTTGGCTGAATTCTTTAGCCAGGTCGCCCAGTGTCACATCACCCAGACGGGCGATGAGCAAGGCTTCTGCCTCATCAAAGGCAGTAGCAAGGGCATCGTTGACGACTTGCTCGACCAGGCATTCCGGGTTGTCATTGCGGTTGCCCATGGCAAAGACGGTGGGCGCGCCCAGGGCATCGTAGATATCGCGCAAAGTCACTGTCTGCAAATCGCAAGAAATCACCCAGCCACCTCCATGACCTTTGTCTGAACTGACATAGCCACGGCTACGCAAGCCAGCAAGCACTCGTCTGACCAGCACAGGATTGGTGCTGAGGTATTGCGCCAGTTCTTCAGAAGTCATGGCCCGTTGCCCATGCGCCATGTGCAATAGCACGTGGAGGATGGAGGAAAGTTTGCTATCTCGTCTCATGTAACTAATGATAGTACATAAAGAGAAATTTTGCAGGAAATTTTAAAGACGTAAAAAAAATGCTGATAAAAAAAAGATAGCACTAGTGAGTGCTATCTTTTTTCGAGGATATATCAAAAATCTGCTAAAGCGAAGCTTTGCACTTAATTGGTCAAACCATTTTTCTTCCTGGTTTGCCGTACTGTCCACCAGCCGGCCAGTGCAAGAAAAAAGCCAAGCACCACTTGGGAACCTGGCATGTAAACCATGTGCCGGTCTAGCATACAGATAGCAAGAGCAAGAAAGACCGCGGCGATCACCCACAAAATGCCGCTGCTTTTTGACTGCCTGGCATTTTGTATGCCACCAAGATACAGGAATATCCATCCCAGCATTGCCAGCACGGTCAGTGTCATAGAAACCAGGCCATTTCTGACAAGTTCGAAATAATAGGGAATGTTCACCCCAGTCAGCACAAGGTGAACAGCGATCAGCAGAAGCACTACTGGTGCTGATTCGATCAGGCCTGCCGGTGTCTTGCTCTCCCTGTCAGGCGCAGGCTTGTTGGCAGGAGTCACGACTTCGCCTGCATCTGTCGGTTGTTGCTTACTCATAAAGGGTGTATGCAAGAATGATTGAAGCAGCGCAGTTTACAGCAGATCAGTGCAGAGACAAAGTATCTGCTTTTCAGCCTGCCTCCACAGCTTACACGCCGCTTGCAGACACCCCAGGCTGCTGATTACTTATCAACTTCCCTTGTCAGCATTTCCCATGAAGGCTGGGAAGTACCATCGGTAGATGCTGTCACTTTGCCGCCTGAAAATTTCAGTGCGGTTGTTGCAGCCTTGCTGAATTCTATGTTCTTCATCTTACACATGGCTTTTTTGGTGGCCGCATCAGTGCAATAGGAAACAACATTGTCCTTGATTGTGGAGGCAAAGTACTTGATTTTGAACATGTCGTCCGTTGTTTGAAAACTGTCGGCCTTGATGTCAAATTTAACGTCGCAGCCACAAGATGTTTTCAGGCTGGCAGTCGCAGCCTTGACTGCTGGTTCTACTTCATTCGTCATGAAATCACGTTCAGCCTTGCCTGCAAAAGCAGTCAAAGGCAAGAGCAATAAGATGGCGGCGAGTTTTGAAATTTTCATGCGTGTATCCCTGGTTGATGAATGTCGTTAAAGAATGATGCATTCTAAGTTTCAGGAATAGCGCGCGCTGAAATGTTTGTAAGTAAATCCCAGGATAAAAACGCATCTCGCAGTAGAGACATCCTGGCTTTGTCACCTGTGCTTACACTTTTGATAAAAGTGATTTCTTTCCAAATAGCGGCTCATCGACAATCATTGATTTTTCAATTGCCGCTGTCGCCACCACTGCAAGCACCAGCGTCCCAACACTACCAGGCTGAGTCCAAATAAACTACTCCAGCAAATAATCGCCAACACACCACCTATCTGCGGCGTGCGGCCAAGAATGACCCAAAAAAACAAGGCAAAACCAGCGCCGACCGAAGCAAGTATCGTCACGATGGCTTGCGGTTTTTCTTTCAAGGCAAGCAAACCCGCAGGTAAAAAGAAAACCGTAAACACCGCCAGCAGCATCATGCTACCTCCCGTTGTTTCTCCTTTGCGCAGGTCACTGAAAGCACTCTGCACTATGTCATAGGCGTGTAAGGACTCATCCTTGCTTGATTGCGGTATATTTTCCGCAGCCTTGCTGGCAGCAACCTCCTTGTTGCTGGACGCTTTATCAGACTTGAAAGAACATGTGGACAGTGGCAGAAAAAAACACAGTAATAAGAGGAAGGAGGCAATTTTCCGTATTAAGGACGAGGGCATGGCGGAGACTTTCGGCTAAAAGAGAACCGTCCTTACGGACAGCATTGAAACACCTGCCTGACAGATCCCTGCTGGCAAAAGGGATCAAGATCGTCGTGTAGTGAAGTCCGGGGCAGACAAACGCATCAGCACGATGCCCAGTCATCTGCAAAATTGAATCGACATGTGATCATGGTCGAATATAGGCATACCCCTGCTGCTGCCGCTTGATGAGTTGCGATACGCCCGCCTCTACATAATCGAGATTATCCAGCATGTCCGCCTTGGTAATTTTTTGCGCACGCATGGTGTTTTCACAGATCACAACATGGGCGCCCATTTTGATGACTTCATCAATGCGGCTGGCGGCTGGCGATTCGAACTTGAACATGTCTATGCCAGGCCCGTAGGCGACGATTTCTACCTCGATGTTGTCCTTGCCCATGTCCTTGATGACGTTTCTGACATTGTTTAGGGCCAGGTCCCATTTCTTGCTGTCACCATCGCTGACCTGGAAAACGACCCTGGATTTTTGCACTGCCTGGGCTTTGGTTTGCTGTTGCGCCATGACACTGGCGGGCACCAGGCCACCTAGCAGCAGGGTCATCATCAATGTTCGGCTAAGCTGTCTCATGTTCACTCCTGTTATTTTTGCCATGCTGATGCGGCAAAGATACCAGATTTATGTCAGCCTGATCATGAAATTTGCATGTCTGCTTATGACACAAAAGATAAAAAAATCTGCCGGAGAATGTTAAAAATGATTGCCGGAAGGTACTTATCTGGATTACAGTTGACCATTCCGTCAATATAGACTTTTACACAAAAGTCCATATTGGGCATGTGTGTGGCCAGGGTCAACAGTTTTCCAGGATGACGAATATGAAAAAAACTATCTCGATTGCTGCATGTGTCCTGACAGGTGCGCTGACACAAGGTCATGCCCAGGCGCAGAACAATTACAGCCTGTATGTCAGTGAAGGCACTTCCGGCGGCCTCGATGCTGCCCAGGTGATAGAAAAATATACCGGGCTGTCAGAAGTGATGGGCAAGGCACTGGGCAAGAAGGTGACGGTAGTAGTGGCGCGCGAGTTTTCCCAATTGGAAGAAGGCATGAAGGCTGGCAAGATGGACTTTGTCATCGCCCGTCCCAGCGACTACCCTGCACGTGGCGTACGGGATTACAAATATCAACTGGTGTCCACCTCCAAGCCAGACGGGCAATGCCTGCTCATCGTTCCTAAAGCCTCTCCCCTGAACAGCATCAATGATGTCAAGGGCAAGCGTATCGCCCTGCCTGAGAAAATTTCCTATATGTCGAAATTTTGTTCAGCCGAGTTGACGCACAAAGGCATTAATCTGGCGACAGAAAAAATTCAATATGCCAAAGAACAAGGTGCAGTCCTGTTCTACCTGGACAACCAGCTGGCAGATGTGGGTGGCGTCGCCTCTTATTCTGGTGTCGCCAAGAACCTGGAAAAAACCGGGCACAGAGTCATACACAGCAGCCAGCCTCAGCCATATCAACCCTTAATTGCACATGCAAAAATCACTCCGGCACAGATACAGTCGCTGAAAAAAGAACTGGCTCTGTTGAATGAGAATGAAGCCGGCAAGCAGATACTCAAACAATTGGGCATCAAGGAATTTGATACCACCAGCAATGATCAGCGCCTGCGCGACTTGCTGAAGTGGCTGGGGTAAATTATCCCAGCGATGCAGACATCTTCAGAAGTGCTGATACATACTCATTTGTCTGACCATTTGCACAGCCTGCACGCGGTTGACCACACTCAGGCTTTTGAAGATGCTGGATATATGTGACTTGACTGTCAGTTCGACGATATCGAGTCTCTTGGCTATTTCCTTGTTTGAGTAGCCCTGGCTGAGCAAAAATAAGATTTGTTGCTGACGCGAAGTGAGGTCAAAGCTATTGTCCAGGTCATGGATAGCAGCTTGTTTTGGCACTATCCATTTGTTTGCCAAATTTTGATTTTTGAGCACTTTTTTCAGTACATCTGCAATTACATTGGTATTCACGGTTTTGCTGATGAATGCAGCCGCCCCTGCAGCCAGACAAGCGTGCACGACTCTCCTCTCTTCCTCGCCAGACAAAACCAGCAACGGCGTAGTGGGAAAGCGTTTTTTCAGAAAGCTGACTGCCTGCGTCCCCTGCGTACCTGGCAAACCCAGGTCCAACATCAATACGTCGATTCTGTCGCTGGACGTAAATCTCGCCCGTACTTCTTCTACGCTAGCAGCGGAGGCAAAAAGTGCCGACCTGATCTCACGTTCCAGGCCCGTAATCAAGGCATCTCTGTACATGGGGTGATCTTCAATGACCAGAATCGTGGGAAGCATGGTAGCTCTCATTTGTCAGAAAGGTGATTAGGATTTTTTCAGTCAAGTGGCTGGTCGCCATTATCTTGCTGCCCGGTAGTTTGCACAGCACGCTGCTCTTCAGCCTGTGCCAATAAATGACATAGCGTCTGGTACAGCAACTCGGTAGACACGGGTTTATGCAATACTGGAACATCATCAAGGCCGTTTTTCAACTGACTCTCTGTATGGATGTCACCAGTAATGATGAGCGCCGGTATGTCATGATTAAACATCTCGCGCAGGCTTACTATGACATGCAAGCCATCTTCATTACCTGCCAGATGAAAATCAGAAATGATGGCATCCGGTATGCTCATGTCATCGGCAATTTTGTGAATCACCTCATCACTGCTTTGGGCAACCGTTACCACGCAATGCCACTGCATCAGCCAGCTTTGGGTCGCATTGAGTATGGCTTCGTCGTCATCGACGATGATGATACGCTTGCCTTCCAGCAGATTGATATGGTTGCTGTCAAATTGTTCAGGCAAGACATCATCATCAAACACATCGGCTTTGTTGAGCAAGAGGCTGAACTGTGTCCCATGCCCGGGTTCTGATTGCAGTTCCATGGGCATACCCAGCAAATCAGTCAGGCGCTTGACGATGGCCAGCCCCAGGCCCAAGCCTTTTGTGCTGTCACGCCGCTGATTGCCAGCACCATGGGCTTGGAAAAATTCCTGGAACACGGTTTCTTGCTGGTGTGGCGAGATACCGATGCCTGTGTCGCTGATCATCAGCCTGACGTGATCAGCCTCCTCTGTGCAACTGAGTGCAACCTGGCCTTGGTTGGTATAGCGTATCGCATTGGCGACGAGATTGCGCAAAATCTGCTCGAGCAAATGAATGTCGCAAAGTACCCAGGCTTCAGTTTCTGCCACCTTGAGGGAGAGTTTTTTTGCCTGCGCCTGGGGGGCGAATTCCAGTTCTATTTTTTTCAGCACCAAACCCAGTGGAAATTTGCTCAGTTCAGGCTCGATTATTTTGGCATCCAGGCGCGACAGGTCCAGCAGTGACAGGAACATGCCATCCATGGTGTGTGCACATTTCTTTAGCTTATACAGCAAGCCCCTGGAACTGGTCGACAATTCTTCGAAAGACAGCGCATCCAGATACAGGTTGAGTGCATGCATGGGTTGACGCAAATCATGACTGGCAACTGCCAGAAAGCGTGTCAGCTCACTCTGATGCTCAAGCTGCTGTTGGTTCGCCAGCGCCAACACGCCTACGGTTTTTTCCAGTTCGGCCGTCTTGATTTCTATCTCTTGTTTTTGTAGGGCGATTTCTGTCGTCCTTTTATCGACTTCGGTTTCCAGCAGTTTTTTCTGCAGGATCAGCTGGTGCAGGCGGTAGCGATATATTGCCCATAAAGTGAGCGATGCAAGGCTGACCAGCAATATCCGGAACCACCAGGTTTTCCAGAACGGTGGCGTGATGGTGATGCGTAACTGAGCACCGGTTTCATTCCAGGCACCATCTTTATTCGCAGCCTTGACGCGAAACAGGTATTCACCGGCATCCAAGTTGGTATAGGTGGCAAAGCGGCGGCTGGCATCGGTGTAGACCCAGTCCTGGTCAAAGCCTTGTAACTGATAGGCAAAACGGTTACTTTGCGGATCAGCGAAATGCAGGGCAGCAAACTCCAGTGAAAACACGCTGTGGGTATGTGCAAGGGTGATAGCTTGATTATCCTGGATTTGTCCTTGCAGACTGAAGCCGGCGACAGTCTTGCCAGCTTCCTGAGCTTGATTGAAAATCTGTAAACCGGTAATCAAGACCTTGGGAGGGATAGCGTTTTCACGCACATCGGCTGGCTGAAAGGCACTCATGCCATTCAAACCACCGAAATACATATTGTTTTGCTTGTCCTTGAAACAGGAATTGGCATAATAGCCGCCATCAATCAATCCATCCTTGCCTGTGAAATAGCGGATTTTTTCTGTCGCTGGGTCAAAGCGTGCTATTCCTGCATCGGTGCTAATCCACAATTTTCCAGACTGATCTTCCATGATGCAATCGACAGCAGCATTGCTTGCGTAGTTGCTGAAACTGACCACGCCCTGGCTATTTTTTTTCATCCTGCTGATACCAGCGCTGCTTCCTATCCAGATATTTTTCTGGCTGTCCTCAAATAAGGCTCCAACGAAATTACTTCCCAGGCTGTCCGGCTTTTTAGCATCATGCTTAAAATGACTGAATTTCATGCCAGCTCTGTCCAACACATCGAGACCGTCAACCGTACCTACCCACAGGCGGGACTGGCTATCTTCCATGGCGGCCATGGCAGAATCGTGGGCAATACTGGAGGGGTCAGCACTATTACGCCGCTGAGTGCTCAATTGATTGCTGTCCGGGTCCAGGCGCAACAGGCCGCGGGTGTTAGCAGCCCACAATATGCCTGTGCTGTCTTCGATGATCGCCAGCATCTGATGCGTTGCAGGTTCACCGGGCATAACGTGGCGGGCATAGGATTTACCGCTGGCCAGGTCAAGGCGGCTGATGCCTTTTTCAGTACCGATCCAGACCTGCGCATTTTTGCCGGGAAACATACTGAGTATGGACTTGCCATCAACACCATAGCTGGTGCTGCCATTGCTGGCAATACCAGTCTGCATGTCCAGCAAATTCAACCCTCCTCCAAACGTACCCAACAACAGCTGGCCAGGGGCCACTTCCACTATGCTGGTGACCTTGGCATTATTGAGGCTGCCTGGCTGGTCTGATGCCACATAGCGCCTGAAAGCAGCGCCTGCCAAATCAACATGACTTGCCCCACTGGTCCAGTATCCCAGCCACAGACTGCCACTATGGTCCTGGAAAACAACTTCTACCTGGTCATCTGTCAGGCTGCTATTGTCACCAGGGTCACGCTTGAAATGCTGCATGCTTTGCGTTGCCGGATTCCAGCGCAAAACACCTTGTGCATGCGGCGCCATCCAGATTTGCCCAGATTGGTCCAAATAGAGTTCCTTGAAAGAGGCATTATCCAACTTACCAGGCAAGCTCATCTTTAGTCTGGTGTCCCAGGGCTGTGCATGCTTCCATAACAGCATGCCCTTGCGCATCCCCAGCCACATATTGCCTTGTCTGTCGATCAAGACTTTATTGACTGCGTTGATTTTGGAGTCGACACTGGCAGTTTCGTCCACACGGTAATGAACGAAATCATTACTGCCCTGTGCCATGCTGTCCAGGCCGTTATCAGTCGCCAGCCACAGATTGCCAGACGCATCCAGTGTCAGGGTATTGACACGCTCATGTGACAAACTTTGCTCGCGGGCAGACTGATGATGCCACCAGCGCACTTTCCCCGTGGCAGGCACAAAATGACCCAATCCATTTTCTGTGGCCAGCCACAAACCTTGCTGGCCATCATCAAGTATGTCGTTGATGGTACTGTTCTGTACTTGTGATGCATGCTCGCCAGCGATGGTAAATCGCTGGAACTGGTTTTTTTTCTTGTCGTATAAGTGCAAGCCACCAGCAGCAGTGGCGATCCACATGCGGTCTTGTTTATCAAAATAGACTTGTCTTACCCAGTCTGCATTGAGGCTATGCTCATCATCAGCCACATTTTTATAAAGGTTGAAGCGGTAGCCGTCGTAGCGTACCAGCCCCGCTTGTCCACCAAACCAAAGAAAACCCTGTTTGTCCTGGCCCATGGTTTGCACTGACTGCATGGGCAAACCCTGATCAAGACCTAAGTGCTGAAATCGCAGGGTACGCAGTGCCGACGCGTGGGCTGGCTCAGCAAACAATGTCAGTGACGTCGTTAGCACTAGACAAACACTTATCAGAAGACGTATCGCAATCAGCATCAGCAGAGCAAATAAAAAGAGAGAAGCGAAATGAGTATCAGGCTAAGTCAGAATGGCCCACTCGACAAAATCGACATAGCCAAACGAAAAAACGACCGTAATGAAGTCTGACACATGCTAGTCAGGACATTTTATCCCTGGAGGTCAGATTTATGTACAAAGAGAGGCTGAAATGCCGATTTTGCGGGACAAAACGGCTTATTGAGGTGACAAACCACGGTTGGCACATACAGCGAGAGGCCGGAGTGCTGGACAATGCAAAATGCTAAAAACCCATTTCATTAGCTTGAGTGAAATGGGTTTTCATTTTGGTTCAGTTTGGATTCATTGTAGAAGTTACGATCTTTCTTCGCCGATTATTTCTGTAAGAACCGGAATGACTGGCGCTTCTACCTGCATCGTAGTCCTGCCATGTTGCGACTTGGGTTCAGCTCTTTCGACCACAATATTCCAGCGTTTCAGATAATTGGTGACTGAGCGTATATGCATCTGCACACCGAGGTGTTTATTGATGAGTTCAGCCACTGCCGGGCGGTTCCACTCATGAAAGTCCAGTTGCAACTGACGCGGCTTTTTCTCTTTTATCATTTCCTGCAACTGCGTTTCCTGTTCGCTGGTCAGGGCGCGGCCCTCACCTGCACGACGCCCGCGCTTGTGCGGTAGTATGGCATCTGCCCCCTGGTTAAGATAGCGCGTAATAATCAAACACACTGCGGTATAGCTAAGACCCAGTTCGCGGGCAATCTGGACTTTCTTGGCACCGCGCTCATGAGCGCGCACCACCTGTCGGCGTCGCTCATACTGTTCCATGGCACTCAGGCTTCTGGCATCTTCTTTACTATTTGTTGTATTGATTGACTGTGAACACATTTGCATGACCATACTCATTATGACGTCCTTAGGTTGATGAATTCAACTCTGCTAAGTCTGAGAATATAGGCCATTTAAGGCTGGTCGTGCCCTATACTAAAGTATAATCCTGGCAAGAAAGTTTCAAGCAAGACGCTGTTCTTCGTAAACTTCCATCTCCCCAGACTCTGCCCGGCATCCCGTAAAAAGCGCAGACCTGCCGGCATGGCCTGCTTGTGCAATGCGGGCAGTTCTGGTGGCATCAAGATGCTGACCAACAAGATAAAACTTCCCAAAACAATCAAGATACGCATCTTGCGGCCCTCTCACTTTAAACTGCCCGACCTGCCGGAAATACTGCACTGACACCCATGCGTCTTTGCCAGCGCCAGCGCAAGACGGGCAGCGTTGCCAGCACTATCAGCGAGCAAACCAGCCACACGGGCAATGCTGGCCATAGCTTGAGCAAGCCTAGCAACGCCAGTCCAAGCAAAATCGGGAAAACAAAGGCGATCAGCAAGGCAGTTTCATAACGCGATTTTATTGCGGCATAATTGTGCAGTGTCATGACGCTCAAAGGCAGCAGGCAAAAGCAGGCCAACCAGGCCATCTCTGCTGCCTTTTTTGAAGCGGGAGAAAAATGCATGGTGACAGCGACGATCACCAACGTCACCAGCCATAAACTGAAAAACTGGCGCAATAAAAAGTGCAGGGTGATCCTGGTCTGCTCTGTCTGGGATGGCAAAGCGGCTGCCAGCATGAGCAAGCTGTGCTCGCCGCGGCGCTGGTACATGGTGGCACGCAGCATGGCAACATAAATCAGGGGCAGCATGAGAAAGGCAACCATAGCCGCAGCATATGCCAGCCCCAGGTCTTCTTCACCAAACTTTGATGAATGCTGCAAAAAGAAAACGAAGTAAATTCCCAAGCCCACGCTCATGACGGCCACCGATAAAAAACTGGTCAGCCAGAATACCTGTGCACCAAAAGCATAGGGCATAAGCTGCGTAACGGCAGCCGGTGTTTTCCTGATTTTGTGCATGCATAAACGCAACAGAAAACCATAGGGATTGATAAAGCTCATGGAATATTGATTTGAATTTATTTCCTCACCATTCATGACTTTCTGCATCATGGTAAAGCTTTCTTCACGCTTGAAATGCTGGTCACCACGAATAGAAAAAACCCAGTGCAAAATTGCTGCAGTCAGCCCCAGCCCCAGCAGCAAGAGCAACACTGGCTGGTTCCAGCTCGCCTGAGGATTCAAGCTGATAGGCCCACCCCACCACATTGGTAACTGACTGAGTAATACCAGGAGTATAAATACCCATTTACTACGCAGGGTAGCAATATAGACCAGCATAGCAAATACACCCAATAACCATGACTGGAAAAACAAGCCCTTTAAATGTGTGCCCAGTGCCAGCGCAACGATGCCAGGCATCAGCAAAACTGGTATCGCCAGCGCCCACAGCATTTGCCGTTTGATTTGCGGCACCAGTCCTGCATTTGCCGGGGTATATTGCAGGGCCACACTGGGTACCAGCATGACAAACCAGAATATCAGCAGCAGGCCGACAGCGGCTCCGGTTCCGATAGCAAGCGCCAGAAAAAACGATAGTGAATCTGATTTATTGTGACTGGAAAATTGCATCAGAACGGCTGGCAACAAGGCTATTACTGCCAGTAAGGCATACAAGATTTTCAAACCAGCAGTATTACTGCGCGCAAAGACAGGTTGCATCCATACTGAGATGATGGCTTTCATATTCTTTCTTTCAATAGCGGATTGAATGGATGAATAGTGTGGTTCAGCATGATGTTTATCGTGTCATCTCGATGAAAATATCTTCCAGGCTCAACTTATCTATCCGCACATCGGTGCGTGACTGCAGAGCTTGCAATTGTTCAGCGCTGAACTGTGCCAGCAATCTGCCATCGCCCTGCGCAAAACGGCGCAAGATTTTTTGTGGCTGCAATTGCTGCAGCACTGTATAACCGGCACTGACACGCACCGTGTTATCCATCATGTCGTCCAGCGACTGTTGATGGACGATATGACCTTCATGAAGAAAAGCGACATCCATGGCGACTCTTTCGAGGTCCGACAAAATATGGGTAGAGAACACGATGGTGGTTTGCTTGTCGATCACGCTATCTATCAGTTCGCGCAAAAAATCACGACGCCCGGCAGGGTCAAGGCTGGAGACCGGTTCATCGAGTATCAATAATTCTGGCTCATGGGCCAGGGCACGGATGATGGACAAGCGCTGCTTTTGACCTATTGACAGTTTGTTGATGACCTTGTCAAAAGGCAGGTCCCAGGCTTGCATCAGCGACTGTACCTTGGCTTCATTCCAGCGTGGATAGAGTTGCTGGAAATACGCCAGCATTTGTCTCGCTGTCAGCCATTCAAACAAGTCACTACGCTGTGGCACATAGGCGATTTTTGCTTTGGTGTCGGCGCTGAGCTGGGCGGTATTTTCGCCATACAAGCTGGTCGTACCACCATCGATATCGCGCAAACCCAGCAGGCATTCAATCAGGGTGGATTTGCCTGCGCCATTGCGCCCCAGCAGGCCGACGATACTGCCTGGCGCAATTTGCCAGTCCAGATTTTTCAGGACGCTTTGCCCGCTGAAGGATTTGCTCAATCCTTGTATCTGTACTGGAGCATTTAACTGAGCTTGCATGTTCATTTTCCTTTGAGAATACTGGTCAATAGTGTGATGACGGATTTGGCATCGAGCTCCAGCTGACTGGCTTCGAGAGCTATGCGTTCCAGGCTGGGGCGCAGCAGTTCCAGCCGCGATTCAATATCGGAATTACCGCTGGCCTGGGCTGCCACTGCCATCCCAAGGCCGCGGCGGCGCACCAGCAAGCCTTCGGCTTCCAGCATGCTGTAAGCTTTGGATACCGTCATGGGATTGACGCCCAACTCGCTGGCGACATCGCGTACAGATGGCATGGCATCACCCTCTGCAATTTGTCCGCCCGCTTGCAGGCGTCGCAATTGCTCTATCAACTGGCGATAGATAGGTTCACTACTCCCGGTCGTCACCTGGAATATTTCTGCGCCCAACTGGCGCGGGCTGGCCGGCGCATTCATGATTCATGTTCCATGGTCTGGCCTTTCATTGCTTGGCTTTCATTACATTCAATTGACGTAGTCATATGTCTTATTCACTGTTGACTAATACAGTATCACCACGTGTATTAATATAGTAATACAGTAGATTTTTAATTTCAAGCGCTTTTTTTGAAATTGAATGAAAGGGAAAATAGTAATGACAAGCACGCCGTGGCAAAAACAGTCGAAAAAAAACGCCAGCAAAGCTGGCGTCTTAAATAATGCGATACTGCAGGCAGGAATCAGGATTGATCTCCGCCCGGGTGATGGGTTTCTTTATGCAATCAGATTACCAGTACCAATAGTACCGACAGTACCCGTCAATTGTACAAAGAAGTCGGTAGTGTCAAACTGGCTGGTATCAGTACCGGTGTTCTGGAACAGATAAGTACCTGCTGCTGTACCTGTCTGTATCGTGATCAGGTAAGCCTGTCCCGTGTTGTTGAGAACAATGGACAAACCAGAGGCGATGGTGGTCAGGTAGTTCGCAGTAGTGGCATTGCCGATGATGTAGGAACCCACAGTCGCTGCATTGACACCTGTCTTGAAAAAATCGGTTCCAGTCGCATTGAAGTTACCCACCACATCTACCTGTGTATTGTTAGACATGTTGGCACCAGTTTCTATCAAGGTTTCAGAGCCAGAGCCGCTAGCCTGCAGGTTAATGGTATCGACAGCAGCACCACCTGTGATTGTAGTTGCAGCAGAACTGGAACCCAGCAGATTCAGGGTCTGGCCACCAGTACCCAGGGTAATGGTGTTGTCGCCCGTGCTCTTGGTATAGTTCAGCGTGACGCCCGCACCATCCTGGTTGGTGACGCTGGCTGTACCTATGCTGCCTGCCACGTTGATGATTTCGATGCTGGCGATCTTGGTGGTGAAGTCCAGGTTCTGGGTGGTGGTAGCACCGATATTGAGTGTATCCGTGCCATTTCCACCATCTATGGTGGTCAGGAAGTTGATGATCTGGTTGGCAGTAAAATTGAAGGTATCAGCACCTGTGCCACCAATCACACTGACGGCCACATTGGCTGATGTGAAGTTATTGGTGCCATTGGCAAGGTTG
>Ga0207952_1000348_pt1 | contig 41899 bp, 44 predicted proteins | sample SubbioR12Aug_8Ca_FD_184831 | JGI IMG/M metagenome (GOLD analysis project Ga0207952, IMG submission 184831) | Serpentinite rock and fluid subsurface biosphere microbial communities from McLaughlin Reserve, California, USA - CR12Aug_8Ca (SPAdes) | ecosystem: Environmental > Terrestrial > Deep... | reverse complement strand
CTCGCCCTCCTGGCCGCGCCACATGTCGCCGCCGTTGGGCAACTCGGGCGCTCCCTCGATCAGGAACGGCCCCAGCAACGACGACGTCGTGCCGGAGCGGGTGGCGTTCACCATGTCGACCAGCGAGGACACGCCCAGCAGGTCGGAGAGCAGGATGAATTCGTTGCGCTTGTCGTCGGTGAATTTTGCCGCCCGCGTCAGCACGTCGATCGCCGCCATCCACTCGTCCTGGGTCAGCCTGTTCTCGCGCACGAAGCTGTGGAGGTGACCGGCGAGCGAGACCATGAGGTCGCGCGTGCGGGCCGACGGCGCGTTGCGCGCATAGTCGGCAAAGGCCTGGGTGATGGTGGTCGGTGTCAGGTCGCGCATTATGATTTCTCTCCTCCTCCCCCCGTATGGCGGGGGAGGAGTTGATTGCTATCGGGTCGTCCTCAGGAGCTGATCGTAGTCGGCGCGCAGCAGGGCGAACAGCAGGTGATCCGCCCACTGGCCGTTGATGCGCAGATACTGGCGCGCGAGGCCCTCCTCGTGGAAGCCGACCTTGGCCAGCACCCCCTTGGAGGGCTCGTTGTGCGGCAGGCAGGCCGCCTCGAGGCGGTGCAGCCTGAGTTCGTCGAACACGAACGGCAGGGCAGCGCGGAGCGCGTCCGTCATCAGTCCCTGGCCGGCGTAGGGCTGCCCCATCCAGTAGCCGACCGCGGCGGCCTGGGCGACGCCACGCCGCACGTTGCTGAGGTTTATGCCCCCCACCAGCCGGCGGGTGTCGTTGGTGAAGGCGAACAGTCCGTAGGCCTCCCCCGCCCGCCATTCGCGGACCTGCTGGCGCAGGCGGCGGCGGAAATGGTCGCGGCCCAGCGAATCCTCCGGCCAGGTCGGCTCCCAGGGGGTGAGAAAAGCCCGGCTGCGGGCCCGCAATTCGGCCCACTCGGCCCAGTCGTCCATGCTCGGGGCGCGCAGGAAAACGCGCCGGCCGGCGATCCGGGTCATCCCCGACAGGGACAGGGGAACATCGGCAAAACGGAACATCTTGGCGCCAGTGTAACGCAGGTTTAGAATTGTTACATGTTTTCCGAGGCTTGACGTAGGAAATTGAGACCGTCGGTCGCGGCCTCCGCGTCAATTGTCCCGTCTTGGCGGGGCAAATCGGAAGTATTAACTATGTATTGGATTTCACGAGGTCAGGATCCCGATCATGGCAAATGAGTCTCCGCAGGGAATCGGACAAAAGGGCCGCTTCTATCTGACCAAGCACATCTGGGTGCCGCAGCAGCCGATCGAGGACTTCAACCTCAAGATGTCGGACATGATCCTGCGCAACATGCCCAAGCTGCCGCTCAGCGGCGAGGACGCGATGCGGTCGTTCCCCATCCTGGGCGAACTCAAGAAGAGCCACGCCAAGATCAAGGCGGATCTGGACTACCTGTTGAGCCATCACGAGGAAATCCCGGCGCTGCACGAGGTCCATCCGCGCGACCTCTACGTGGCCGGCCGGGCGTGGCGCACCTTCCTGCTGAAGCTGATGGGCCACGACGTGAAGGAGAACGCCGCGGCGGTGCCCGACACCATGGCCGCGATCAACAAGATCCCGGGCGTGCACACCGCGCTGTTCAGCATCCTGCACGGCCGTGCCGAAATCGAGCCGCACCGGGGCTCGGCGGCCGGCGTGGTGCGCTTCCACTATCCGCTGATCGTGCCGACCGAGCCGGAGAAATGCTGGATCGAGATCGGCGGCCACCACTTCTTCTGGAAGGAGGGCGAGCCGCTGGTGTTCGACGACACCCGCGAGCATTGGGTGAAGAACCAGACCGACCAGACCCGCGTCGTGCTGATCATCGACTTCAATGCCGACATGCCGTTCCCGGTGAATCTCTACACCGGCCTGCGCTACAACCTCGTCCGCCGCAGCGCCGAGGTGAAAAAGGTCATTGAACGCGCCTCTATCGGTGTGCCGCCGCGCAATCCGACGGCGCAAACGACGGGGGGGTTGATCAGCGGCGCCCGCAGCACGACGGCCGTACCCGCGGCGTCGCGGAGCGACGCGCGTCACTAGAACTGGGAGTCGGCGCGGCGTTTCCTAAGCCGCCAGCCGCGCGGCGATGCGGTCGAGGGCTTCGAGTCCGTCGATCGGGCCCAGCGCCGCCAGGGTCAATTCGCCCTTCAGCAGGCGGCGGGCGACCCGGCGCACGGCGTCCTGATCCACCGCCTCGATGCGCGACACGATCTCGGCATAGGGAATCGACCGGCCGTGGACGATGAGATGGCGCGCCGCCTGCTCGCAGCGCGCGCCGCTCGATTCCAGCGCCATCAGGGTCCCGGCCTTGATCTGGTTGCGGGCGCGCACCAGCTCGGCCTCGTGCACCGTATCGGCGACGCCGACGAACTCCTCGCACACCGCCGGCACCAGCTCGGCGAGATCGTCCTCGCCGGTGCCGGCATAGATGCCGAACAGGCCGCCGTCGGCATAGGCCGTGTTGAAGCAGTGAATACCGTAGACCAGTCCCCGCTCCTCACGGATGCGCTGGAACAGGCGCGAGGACATGCCGCCGCCGAACAGGGTCGAGTAGATGGCGAGCGCGAAATAGTCGGGATCGCGATAGCCGATGCCTTCGCAGCCCAGCACCAGATGCGCCTGCTCGAGCACGCGGGTCTCGCGGCCGTCGCCGCCGACATAGCGCAGCGGCGCCGGGGCAACGGCCTTGGCCGGCGTGCATGGCACCGAGCCGAAGTGCTTCTCGGCAAGATCGATGATGCGGTCGTGTTCGACCCGGCCCGCCGCCGACAGGACCATGTTGGAGGCGGTGTAGTGCCGGGCGAGATAGGCGAAGAGATCGTCGCGGCCGATTGCTTCGACCGACTCGGCGGTGCCCAGCACCGGCCGACCGAGCGGCTGGCCGGGCAGCGCGGTCTCCTGGAACTGGTCGAAGATCAGGTCGTCAGGCGTATCGAGCGCCTGGCCGATCTCCTGCAGGATAACGCCGCGCTCGCGCTGCAGCTCGTCGGGGTCGAACACCGAATTGCGCAGGATGTCGGAAATCATCTCGACGCCCAGCGCCACGTCTTCCTTCAGCACCGAGGCGTGATAGGCGGTGATCTCGCGGCCGGTATAGGCGTTGAGGCTGCCGCCTACATTCTCGATTTCCTCGGCGATGGCGCGGGCGCTGCGGGTCTTGGTGCCCTTGAACGCCATATGTTCGAGCATGTGGGCCATGCCGTTCAGCTCGGCGCTTTCGTGGCGCGTGCCGCACGCCACCCAGATCCCGAGCGACGCCGATTCGACCTCGGGCATCGCATCGACCGCGACGCGCAGGCCGTTGGCAAGCGTGGTGACCTTGACTTCGCTCATGTGCGAACCTTGCTCCGTGTCGCGGGTGTGGTAGCCATCGCCCGGCGTTCGTCGATCATGGCTTTCAGCTCACCGATATCGTTGCGCAGCCCATCGACCCGTTCGGCGCGATCCATCAGGTCGCCGAGGCGCGCCGGCAGCGGCGGTCGCACGCCGGTTGCCTTCTCGACGGCGTCGGGAAACTTGGCGGGATGCGCCGTCGCCAGCACGACCATGGGCACGGCCGGATCGCGGCGATGCTGTTGCGCCACGACGTAGCCCACCGCAGTGTGCGGATCGATGGTCTCGCCGAAGCGACGGCGGCAGTCGGCGATGGCGGCCAAGGTGCCGGGTTCGTCGACGCGGCCGGCGTCAAACAGCGCGCGCACGCCTGCCAGCGCGTTGGCGCCCACCTTGAGCGTGCCGGTGCTGCGGAACGCCGTCATGGCATCGGCCAGGGTGACGCCGTTGCGGTCATAGAGGTCGAACAGCAGGCGCTCGAAGTTGCTGGAAATCTGGATGTCCATGCTCGGGCTAAAAGTCGGCACGACCTCGGTCGTCGTCATGATGCCGGTCTCGAAGAAGCGCGCCAGGATGTCGTTGCTGTTGGTGCCGACCACGAAGTGCGAGATCGGCAGGCCCATCTGCTTCGCGGCATAGCCGGCATAGACATTGCCGAAGTTGCCGCTGGGCACCGTGAAGGCCACCGGCCGTTCCGGCGCGCCAAGCTTCAACGCCGCCCAGAAGTAATAGACGATCTGGGCCATCACGCGGGCGAAGTTGATCGAGTTCACCGCCGTCAGCGCATGGCGATCGCGGAAGGCGAGGTCGTTGAAGCAGGCCTTGGCGAGATCCTGGCAGTCGTCGAATGTGCCTTGCACGGCAATATTGTGGACATTGGGCGCCGACACCGTCGTCATCTGCCGACGCTGCACCTCGCTCACGCGGCCCTTGGGGAACAGCATGAAGATGTCGATGGTCTTGCGGTCGCGCACCGCCTCGATGGCGGCCGAGCCGGTGTCGCCCGACGTGGCGCCGACGATGGTGGCGTGCTGGCTGCGCGCCGTCAGCGTCTGGTCGAGCATGCGGCCGAGCAGCTGCAAGGCCACGTCCTTGAAGGCGAGCGTGGGCCCATGGAACAGCTCGAGCAGATGCAGTCCCGAATTGCCTAGCGGCTTCAGCGGTGCCACATCAGGCGTCTCGAACGAGGCATAGGCCTCGGCGATCAGGCGGCGGAAGGTCGCCTCGTCGAAGGTATCGCCGACGAACGGCCGCATGATGCGGAAGGCGAGCTCGGTGTAGCTGAGCCCCTTTAGCGCGGCGATCTCGGCAGTGCTGAACTGCGGCCAATCCGCGGGCAAATAGAGCCCCCCGTCGCGGGCAAGACCCGCGAGCATGATGTCTTCGAAGCCGAGCGGCGCGGGTGTGCCCTGCGAGCCGTGGCGGGTGCTGATGTAACGCAAAGGAAACTCCGGCTAGTCGGCTAGGCGACCTGGCGGCACGCCTCATGATCCTTGCGGACCCGCTTCGTGGAAGCCGGGAATTTCGCAAGAGCTCGCTCCGGGCGGGACGGGCGTTTCACCAGATCGCCGCCGCAATTCGGGCAATGACCGCCCAGGCGAGTTCGGGCGCAATCCGCGCAGAACGTGCACTCGAAGGTGCAGATCAGGGCGTCGGACGCGCCATTGGGCAGGTCCTTGTCGCAGCATTCGCAGTTGGGGCGCAGGTCGAGCATGGGTTCCTCTTACGCCTGGAGGTAACGATTTTCCAGATGGGCTTTGAAGGCTGCCGTGCCGAGCGGCGCGCCGGTGGCGGCGGTCAGGATCTCATCGGTCGTGGCGAGCGAGCCCTTACTGTGCACATTTGTTCGCAACCAGCCCAGCAACGGAGCGAAATCGCCCTTTCCAATGGCCTCCAGCAGGCCGGGAACGGCGCGGCGCGCGGCGGCGAAAAGCTGGGCCGCCGCCAGGGCCCCCATCGTGTAGGTCGGGAAATAGCCCCATCCGCCATCCGGCCAATGGATGTCCTGCAGGCAGCCCACGGAGTCGTCCGGCGGCGCGATGCCCAGCAGTTCGCGCATGCCGTCGTTCCAGGCACCCGGCAGGTCGGCCAACGCGAGGTCGCCCGCCAGCATCGCCCGCTCCAGCCGGTAGCGCAGCATGATGTGCAGCGGATAGGTGACCTCGTCGGCGTCGACGCGGATGAAGCCCGGCGCCACGCGGGTATAGAGACGGTGGATGTTGGCTTCCGTCCAGGCCGGTCCAGTCTTGCCAAACGCCGCGCGCATGCGCGGGGCAGCGAAATCGATGAAGGCGCGGCCGCGGCAGGCCTGCATCTCCATCAAGAGCGACTGGCTCTCGTGCAGCACCATGCCGCGCGCGTTGCCGACCGGCTGACGCCGCCATTCGCGCGGCAGGCCAGCCTCGTAGAGGCCGTGCCCGGTCTCGTGCAGCACGCCCATCAGGGAGCGGGCAAAATCGGCGTCGTCGTAACGCGTCGTGATGCGCACGTCGTCGGCCGTGCCGCCGGTGAAGGGATGAGCCGACACGTCGAGCCGGCCGTGATGGAAATCGAAACCGATGATCCGGATCAGCTCCTCGCCGAGCCGGCGCTGGGTCTCGACCGGAAACGGCCCGTCGAGCACCAGCGGCGCGGACTCGCTCCTCTGGCGCTCGAGCGCTTGCCCGAGCAGTTCCGGCAGGAAGGCGCGCAGTTCGTCGAACAGCACGTCGACGCGCGCGGCACGCCCGCCCGGCTCGAATTCGTCGAGCAATGCGTCATAGAGCGGCGTTCCAAGCGCGGCAGCTTTGGCCTCACCGACCCGGCGCATGATCGTCAGCACTTCCTGCAAGGTGGGCAGCAGCGATTTAAAATCGGCGTTCTTCCTGGCCGTCCGCCAAGCATGCTCGCAGGCATTGCAGGCACGTGAACGGGCCTCGACGAGATCGGCCGACAAGGCACTCTCGTGCACCCATGACCGGTGCATCTCGCGCAGGTTGGCCGCCCGCCAGGGATCCAGAGAGCCCTTGCCTTCCTCCGCCCGCGACAGCAGGTCGGGCATATCCGGGGCGGAAATGATCTCGTGGCCGATGACGCCCAAGGTCGCGAGCTGGTCGGCGCGGTCTTCGCTGGCGCCGTCGGGCATCATGGTCGAACGATCCCAGTTCAGGATCGCAGCGGCCCGGTTGACCGCGCTCAGCCGCGCGAACCGGCGTTCCAGTTCGGCGTAAGGGTCGTTGCTTACCTTGGGGGCGATCATGATTTGCGCTTGGTCCGGCCGGCGATCTCGAGCCACCCATTCTCCCAGTGATAGGCGAGATAGACGCCAGCCAGCGCCAGCGCGATCAGGAACCAGGTGATGGCGTACTGCAGATGGTCGTTGGGAATGTCGAGACGCGTCTGGCCGCCGATCGGCACGCCGCCCGGATTGGGCGCGGCATCGGCATCGAGAAAGAACGAGTCGAGCTTGGGATCGGGCGGCGCACCCGCCAGCTGTCGCATCAGGGGCACGTCGACATGAAACCAGACGTTCTTGTCAGGCACGTTCTCCGGCGCATACTGGCGACGGACCTGGCTGCGGCGGACGATGCCGGTGAGCTCGACCCGGCCGGCAACCTGTCCTTCGGCCCGCTTCGGCGGCTCCTTTTTGTCCGAGGGAATCCAGCCGCGGTCGAACAGCACGATGCGCCCGTCGTCGGTCCGAAGCGGCGTCACAACCTGGAGGCCGACCTTGTTCTTGAGGCTGCGGGCGGCAAGGTGGAATTCCTTGCCGTGCTCGAAGGTGCCGGCGACCTTCACGCGGCCGTATTCATGGCGCAGCGGATCGCCGCGCAGCAGCTCGTCGAGCGTGAGCGGCGCCGCTGCCTGGTTGGTCGCCAGGCGATCGAGGATATCGCGCTTCCACTCGCGGCGTTCGATCTGCCAGATGCCCAGCCCGAGCGAGAGCACGAGGATCGGCAGTGAAATGAGCGTTGGCCACAGGGCCGGCCTCAACCTGATCATCCCGGTTCCCCTACTCGCCGTCGAGCGCGGTCGAGCGGTGCGCATACTGCTGGGCGATCAGCAACGCCTTCAGCACGCGCAGAAGCCACGCCGCCAGGCCGAAGGTGAGCGGCCCCCAGATCAGAACGTGAAGCCACCACGGCGGCTCGAAGCGGAACTCGACCCAGAACACGAGGATCATGATGAGGGCACCCAGTCCCAGGATCACGAACACGGCCGGCCCATCGCCGGCATCGTTGCCGCGCAGGTCGAGGTCGCACACCGAGCAGCGGTCGACGACGGTGAGCAGGCCGCGGAACAGCCGGCCGCGGCCGCAGCGCGGGCAGGCGCCACGGAGCGCGACGTCGGGGGGCGATTGGCGCGGCCACTCAGCCATCTCGTGCTCCCAAAAGGCGAACCGCCGGGGAGCGCCCGGCGGTTCCAAGGATAGTCCGCGTCGAGCGGTCAGTGCAGGGCGATCGGCGCCTTACCGGCGCCCCACCAGTAGATGCAGAAGAACAGGAACAGCCACACTACGTCGACGAAGTGCCAGTACCAGGCAGCGGCCTCGAAGCCAAAATGCTGCTTGGGCTTGAACTGGCCCGCCTGGGCACGGAACAGGCAGACGAGCAGGAAAGTCGTGCCGACGAAGACATGGAAACCGTGAAAGCCGGTCGCCATGAAGAAGGTCGACGAATAGATGTTTTCGCGGAAGCCGAACGGTGCGTGCAGGTACTCGTAGAGCTGGATGCCCGTGAAGCAGACGCCCAGCGCAACCGTGAGAACCAGGCCACGCACGGCATCACGCTGGTTGCCCTCGACGATGGCGTGGTGCGCCCACGTCACCGTGGTGCCCGAGAGCAGCAGGATCAGCGTGTTCATCAGCGGCAGATCGAACGGCGCGATGATGCTGGTGCCCTTGGGCGGCCAGACGCCGCCGGTCGCCTCGGCCCGCACCGGCATCTCGGGCGAACCGGGATAGAGGGCAGAGTCGAAGAACGCCCAGAAGAAGGCTGCGAAGAACAGCACTTCCGAGGCGATGAACAGGATCATGCCGTAGCGCAGGCCGAGTTGGACCACTGGGGTGTGGTAGGTGCGCGATTCGACGATGACGTCGCGCCACCACCACCACATGACGGCGAAGATGATGGCGAAGCCCGGCGCCACGACCCACCAGCTGACCGCCTTCGCGAAGCTCTCGACGTCCTTGCCGAACATGCCAGGATGCATGCCGAGAGCGGCGCCGAGCGCCAGCAGCAGGGCACCGATCGCGCCGAGCGCCGGCCAGGGGCTGGGATCGACGAGATGATAGGGATGCTTCGGTGCGCCTTCGGCCATGTTCATCCACCCTTTCCAGTTCCGTTGGCGGGGTTGCCGCCGAGCAATATCTTCGCCCGCTCCGTCTTCGCCTCGAAGAAGGTGTAGGAGAGCGTAATGGTGCGGACGTTGTCGTAGCGCCGATCCTTGTCCATCTCGGGATCGACGAAAAATACCACAGGCATGTCGAGCGACTGGCCGGGCTTCAGCAACTGCTCGGTGAAGCAGAAGCATTGCAGCTTGTTGAACCACGGTCCCGCCGGTTCGGGCGTGACGTTGTAGACCGAAGTCCCGACGATCGGCCGCTGCGAAACGTTGGTCACGCGGTAATGGACCAGCCGCTCCTCGCCCAGGCGGACCTTGACCTCGCGCTCGAGCGGCTCGAAGCGCCAGGGCAGATTGGGATCGACATTGGAGTCAAAGCGCACGGCGACGGTCCGGTCCAACACCGGCCGCTCGCCCTGCTGGGCCACGACCGGGGTGCCGCCGAAACCGGTGGTCCGGCAGAACAGGTCGTAGAGTGGCGAGGAGGCATAGGCGAGCCCGACCATTCCGACGGCGACTGCCACGAGCCGGCCGGCGATTCGCGCGTTCTTCCGGCCAACATCCGCGCTCACGTCTTGTCTCCCATCCGGACGATGGTGAGGGCGAAGAACGACAAGGCCATCACGAGTAGGAACGCGGCCACGACGAGGTTCTTGCCCCGCTGGCGGCGGTGCAGATCGGTGTCGCCGGGGCGGCGTTCTTCGACCATGGCCTCGCTCATCCGACGATGATCCGCTGGAGAAGCAAATCGAGCGGCAGGGCCGCGAACAGGACCGCGAGATAGAGCAGCGAAAAGCGGAACATCCGACGCGCCGGACCATAAGCGGTCTCGTCGTCGGCGGTGCGCCAGACGGCCACGGCATGGCCGATGAACACCACGGACAACGTCAACGCAACGATTCCATACAGCCCGCCGACCGCACCCAGCAGCGTCGGCGCCAGCGCCACAGGCGTCAGGATCAGCGTATAAATCAGCATCTGCCGCTTGGTCTCGCGCGCACCGGCAACGACTGGCAGCATCGGCACGCCGGCGCGGCGGTAGTCTTCGCTGCGATAGAGCGCCAACGCCCAGAAATGCGGCGGCGTCCATAGGAAGATCAGCAGGAAGAGCGCGATGCCCACCGCAGAGACGTCGCCGGTCGCGGCGGCCCAGCCGATCATCGGCGGGAAGGCGCCGGCCGCGCCGCCGATCACGATGTTCTGCGGCGTGCGGCGCTTCAGCCAGATCGTGTAGACGAAGACATAGAACAGGATCGCCGCCGCCAGCAGCGCCGCCGCCACGAAATTGGTGGCAACCGCCATCAGCAGGACGGAGAAGATCGACAGCAGGACGCCGAGCCCGAGGGCATCGTCGGGCGCGACCCGGCCGGCCGGCAGCGGCCGGTTGCGGGTCCGGGCCATCAGGCCATCGAGATCGCGCTCGTACCACATGTTGATGGCGCCAGCGGCGCCCGACCCCAGTGCGATCGCCAGCACCGCAAGCGCCGCGGTGAAGGGATGGAGATGGCCCGGCGCAATCAGCACGCCGACGAGGCCGGTGAAGACGACCAGCGACATCACGCGCGGCTTCAGAAGATCGACATAGTCGCGCACGCGTGCGGGCGCGGCGGCGCTGCCGATGCTGCCCGTAAAAGTGTGCGCGGTGTCGCTCATGAGCCTTTCAAGACGAAGGCGCCTTGTTGGGGCGCCTCCGCTCCGGTCCTAGTGGTGCGCCGTCGGAGAGATGTGCGGCAGCTCCTCGAAGGTGTGGAACGGCGGCGGTGAATCCACCGTCCATTCCAGCGTCGTGGCGCCCTCGCCCCAATAGTTGGCGCCGACCTTGCGGCCGTACATCAGGGTGCCGAACACGACGAAGATCAGCCAGAAGATCGTCGAGCCGAAGGACAGGAACGCGCCCATCGACGAGACATAGTTCCAATGCGACATCGCGTCGGGATAGTCGACATAGTGGCGCGGCATGCCGGCGAGGCCGGAGAAATGCATCGGGAAGAACGTCAGGTTGACGCCGATGAAGGTCGTCCAGAAGTGAACCTGGCCGGCCCACTCCGGATACTGCCGGCCGCACATCTTGCCGAACCAGTAGTAGAAGCCCGCGAACATGCCGAACACCGCACCGAGCGACAGCACGTAGTGAAAGTGCGCGATCACGTAGTAGGTGTTGTGCAGCGCGTAATCGACACCGGCATTGGCCAGCACGACGCCGGTGACGCCGCCCACGGTGAACAGGAAGATGAAGCCGATCGCCCACAGCATCGGCACTTCGAGGCGGATCGAGCCGCCCCACATGGTGGCGATCCAGCTGAAGATCTTCACGCCCGTCGGCACCGCGATCACCATCGTGGCGGCCACGAAGTAGGCGCGCGTGTCGACGTCCATGCCGACCGTGTACATGTGGTGCGCCCACACGACGAAGCCCACGACGCCGATCGCCACCATCGCGTAGGCCATCCCGAGATAGCCGAAGATCGGCTTCTTCGAGAAGGTCGAGATGATGTGGCTGACGATGCCGAAGGCCGGCAGGATCATGATGTAGACCTCGGGATGGCCGAAGAACCAGAAGAGGTGCAGGAACAGCGTCGGATCGCCACCGCCGGCCGGATCGAAGAAGTGCGTGCCGAAGTTGCGATCGGTCAGCAGCATGGTGATCGCACCGGCCAGCACCGGCAGGGCGAGCAGCAGCAGGAACGCCGTCACCAGGATCGACCAGGCGAACAGCGGCATGCGGTGCAGCGTCATGCCCGGTGCGCGCATGTTGAGGATCGTGGTGATGAAGTTGATGGCGCCCAGGATCGAGGAGGCGCCGGCGATGTGCAGCGAGAAGATGGCGAGGTCCATGCCCGCGCCCTGCTGGATGGTGAGCGGCGGATAGATCGTCCAGCCCGTGCCGACGCCACCGCCGATCAGCGCCGACATCAGGAGCAGGATGAAGGCCGGCGGCAGCAGCCAGAAGCTGATGTTGTTCATGCGCGGGAACGCCATGTCGGGCGCGCCGATCATCAGCGGCACGAACCAGTTGCCGAACCCGCCGATCAGCGCCGGCATGACGACGAAGAACACCATGATCAGGCCGTGGGCCGTGACGACGGTGTTCCACAGATGGCCGTTCGGCGTGCCGTCCGGACCGTTGAAGAACTGCACGCCCGGCGACATCAGCTCGAGGCGCATGATGACCGAGAAACCGGCGCCAATCAGGGCGGCGAAGATCGCGAACACCAGGTACATAGTACCGATGTCCTTGTGGTTCGTGCTGTAGACGAAGCGACGCCACCCGGTCGGCGTGTGGTGGTCGTCGTGGCTATGGTCGTGAGTGGCGCCGTGCGCGGTGGCCATTTCGAGTCTCCTGCGGAGAGCGCTTAGCGGTTGGCGGGAGTGGTGGCGGAAGCGACATCGGTCGCGGGCAGCAGCCCCGCCGATTTCTTCTTCTGCTCGACCCACTTGTCGAATTCGGCCTGGGAAACGACCCGGACGGCGATCGGCATGTACGAGTGCATGTTGCCGCAGATCTGCGAGCACTGCCCGAAGTAGTAGCCCTCGTCGCGGACGTTGATCCAGCCCTCGTTGAGGCGGCCGGGAATCACGGTCTTCTTGATGCCGAAGCCCGGGACGGTCCAGCCGTGCATGCTGTCGGCAGCCGTGCCGATGATGCGGATGTTGGCTCCCTTGGGGATCACCATCTCCTCGTCCACCGCCAACATGCGGGGCTGGTTCGGCTTCATCTTGACGCGATCGGCCTCGCTCAGGATGCGGCTCTCGACCGTGAAGTTGCCCTGGTCGGGATAGGCGTAGGACCAGTACCACTGGTGGCCCGTGACCTTGATCGTGAACGCCGCGTCGGTGATTTTGTCACCGTAGTACAGCAGCCGGAACGACGGGATCGCAATGACCACAAGGATGAGGATCGGGATGATCGTCCAGGCGATCTCGAGGAACGTATTGTGCGTCGTGACGGTGGCAGTCGCGTTACGCGAAGCATGGAACCGCCACATCGCGTAGAGCAGAAGAAACAGCACGAACACGGAGATCACGGTGATGATCACCAGCAGAATGTCGTGCAGCTCCGCGACCTTGGCCATCAGCGGCGTATAGGACGCCGGAAAATCCATCTGCCACTCGTGCGGTATGCCGATGACCGGCTGCGCGCTGGCGCTGCTCGCAACGCCAAGCGCTGCGATCGCCGACAGAGCTCCGAAAATGCCCAATACGCGCTTGCCGATCATGCATCCGTCCCCTTAAGCGACACCGAATTCCCTCAGGATTCCGAACCGCAAAATCCCCCGTATTTCACAGCGGTTAGTACCAGATATAGCACTGGCAGGTAACGGGTTTTCACCCCCACTCGGTATGTGGCGGCCGGTCGCAGCCGCTATCGCAGGGCGGTCGAAAGCGCCTCGCCGTAACCCGCGTCCCGCACGACCCCGGCAAAAGTCGGCTGGGCGGTCCCCCGTTGAAACCGACCGTTCTCGTGCGCGAACAGCCGTGCGCCCGACGAGTCCTTGACCAAAACGACACGGAACAGGCCGTCACGCGTCCGCCCAAGGCGGAAGGATAGATCAGCCTGCCCCTCGAGCGCATCTGCTTCCTCATCCGACACGGCGGCGATCATCGCCCGTTCGCCATGCGACAGAGCCTTGCCCAATGCCGCGAGGTCGGACGGCCGGACCGAATCCACCAGAAGCAGATCCGGCCGCAGCCGCACGCCGGCCACCAGCAGCGCGGACAAAGAAGCGGCGCCCTCCCCTTCGGACGGCGCCACAAGCTCGACCTTCGACGGCGACGGCCACCGAAATTCGCGATGTCGCGCCACGGTGACGACCCGCGCCGCATCGCCGAGATCATGGGCGATCGCCGCCAGCAATGCCGTCTTCCCGGAACCCTGCGGCCCGGCGATCACCACGTCGAGGCGGCAGCGCACCGCGATCCTTAAAAGGTCGGCGATCGCGCGGTCGAGCATCTCCGAAGCGATCAGGCGTTCGAAGGTCGCAGCACCTGGCTCGCCGCGACGAAGGATCAACACCGGGCCGGACGGCGCGGCCGGCGGCACGACCAGCGTGCCTTCGCTGCCGTCGCGCAGGCGAAAGTCGGCAATACCCGACGGCGGCAGGCGGGTCAGCCGGGCCACGATATCGAGCAGATGCTCGCGATCGCGGAAGTGCTCTGGCGCCCGCTCGAGCACGCCATTGCGCTCGACGAAGACGGCGTCCGGCCGATTGACGACGACGGCGCGAACGGACCGATCCGCCCACAGCCTGTCGATCAGGCCGAGACCGCAGATCTCGCTCAACGCCTGAAGAGCCAACCGCTCGTGCGCCTCGGCGGACAGGGCGTCGGCCCGGCCTTGAAGGGCTTCCCCCAGGGCCGCATCGATCGCGCCGCGCGCCGCCGCGCGATCGTCGCGGCGGTCGAGGCCGCCCGCGAGCCGTGCGCGGGCCTTCGCGATCACGGCTGCCAGCACCCCATCGAATGAGGCGGCGTCGCGCACCGGCAGGTCGACCAAGGCCGAGGGTGGCGCCCGAAACGCCGAATCGGGCACTTCGACGGCTGGCGCGGCGGCCTCGTCGCCCGTCCAGGACGGTGCACCGGCGGCCGGTTCGGCCGTGAAGACGACCAGCCGTTCACTGGCGCGACTCTGCAAGTCCAGCACTTCCGCCACCAGCCGGCGCAGTTCGAAGCTCGTCAGTGTGACGCCACGCGTACGGAAGGTGTTGTGCACGAGTTCGCCGATCGCATAGGCGATCTCCGGCGGCGAGCGGCTCTTGTCGAGAGCGGCGCGCACGGCACCGTCCATCCCGCCGCAGAACGCCTGCCAGGTCTCCTGCATCAGACGCCCGCGCGTGGCGTCGCCGTGCAGGGGAAAGATCCGGTCGAGCGGGCGCGCCCCGGACGGCGTCTCGCCTTCGGTGGTGCTGGGCCGTTCGAGCACGGAATTCATGGGGGACTGCTTGTCCTCAAGCTTGTCCCCGCCGCTCAGGGCGGTCATCGACCAATCCGCTTAAATATGACTTCCCACAAAAACGCGATCGGAATTGGCACGAAATCCGCCAACCCCACCCGATCACGGCGTTACTGTAGCGATCGGAAGCCCAAAAACCACGGCAAACGATGCACACCTCGGGGGGCCCCTGGCCCCCTCTTGTGTTTCGGCGGCTGGTCAGTAATGTCGCGCCGCCCGCCCATCCGGGGCGCCGCCCAACCCGAGGATTTCGTCATGCGTTTTGCGCTGACGCCCATTTTCGTCGCTGTCTTTCTCATGTTCGCAGGAGCGACCGCCGCCATGGACAAGGAAAACACTCTCTACATCGACCTCAAGGACGGCCGCGTCGTCATCGAGATGCGTCCCGACCTCGCGCCCAAGCACGTGGCGCAGATCAAGAAGCTCGCCCGCGAAGGCAAGTACGACGGCGTCGTCTTCCACCGCGTCATCGAGGGCTTCATGGCCCAGACCGGCGACCCCCAGGGCACCGGCAGCGGCGGCATGGGCGAGTTGCTGAAGGCCGAGTTCTCCAAGGAACCGCATGTCCGCGGTTCGGTGTCGATGGCGCGGACCCAGGATCCCAACAGCGCCCGCAGCCAGTTCTTCATCGTCTTCAAGGACTCGAACTTCCTCGACGGCCAGTACACCGTGTGGGGCAAGGTGACCTCGGGCATGGAGTTCGTCGACAAGATCAAGCGCGGCGCCGGTGGTTCGGGCGCCGTCGCCGCTCCCGCCGACAAGATGATCAAGGTCCAGGTCGCCGCCGACGTGAAGTAACCTGCCTCTGATCGAGTGGACCAGGCAGCGGCACACGGAGTGTGCCGCCAACCGGCAGCAGCTGTGCCGCTGCGTGTGCCGCCGGGCGGCGATTCGCCTGCCGCCTCAACGGCTTGCCTAAAACCTCCGGCACAACGCCGCCGTCGCAGCGGCACAGGCCCGATCGTCGGACCTGTCAAAAAATTCCGCCGCCAATTCCACCTGAGAGGCGCGCGGCGCGGGCACGCGCCGACAGTCCCTGGACATGAAAAACCCGCCGAAGCGCCGGGGAATGGGGCGCGGGCGGGTCGGCGGGGTTACGGATGGCTGCGGGGCGGCGGAAGCGCACTACCGTTATGATAGTTAATTTCCTAGCATAATCCTGTCGAACCTGCAAGTCCGAGTTTGCATGGCTGGCAGGATAGGGACGCAGGGCCGGGACGCTGAAGGCTCCCGGGCCTGCTACTTGCCCTGACTGTATATGATGGTAATATACAAGATGCTTGATCTGTCGCGGATCGAAGGTTTCGACTGGGACCTTGGCAATGCCCGCAAGAGCGTCGAAAAGCACGATGTCGGCCAGGCGGAAGCCGAGCAGGTCTTCTTCAACGATCCGCTGCTGGTCGTCGAGGATGCCGGCCACAGCGTGCATGAACTCAGGCTGCATGCACTGGGCCGCACTGACGCCGGGCGGTTGCTTCATATCAGCTTCACGCTGCGCGGCGATGGCAGGCTGATCCGGGTGATCTCCGCGCGAACCATGAGCGCCAGGGAACGAAAACGCTATGAACAGGAAACCTAAGGCTGTTCCGAAATTCCGAAGCGAGGCCGAGGAGCGGCGCTTCTGGGAAACCCACGACTCCAGCCGCCATGTCGACTGGAACAGAGCCGAACGGGTGCGCCTGCCGAACCTCAAGCCGTCGACGACCGCGATCTCTCTGCGCCTGCCGGTGTCGCTTCTCGAGCGCATCAAGGTTGCCGCCAACAAGCGCGACGTGCCCTATCAGTCTCTCATCAAGACGTGGCTCGCGGAAAAGACGGGGAACGGCTGAGGACTTTATCTTCACCTCCCCTATCATATGGGGGAGGTGGCCGCAGGCCGGAGGGCCGTCGACCTTGAGCGGCGTCAGGTAGTCGGTGAAGTCGCGCGGCGGGATCTGGCATTCGCACGCGAGTGTCTTGCCTTGTGCGCCTTTGCCGAAAGACGTCCGACCCTCCGTTTACCACTTCCAGTGTGCCATCACCTTCCGTCGGACATCCTCCGGGTAGACGCCTTCGAAAGACGAAACCTTGGCGCGGCCCTTGCCGTCTTCGGGCAACAAGCAATCATGAACGATTTTCGGCCCGCGCGCCGCCTCGCGCTCCTTGTGGGAGTAGCAGGTGAGCAGCGGCAGGATCGGTCCCACCTCGACCGACTGACGATCGGTCGGATGGCAGCGCGTGGGAATGGCCCATAGAACATCCTTCATGTCGGTCGGATCGATGTCGTCGTCGAGCACGTAGACGATCTCCATGCAGTGTCCGAACAACGATCCCCAGATGATGGCCGCGATCTTCTTGGCAAAATCCATCGAGCTGGTATTCGGCAGCTTCTCGCGCCAGTCGGAAGGGACGGTCACCAGCATCCAGCTCACCGCCGTCTCGAAGGGAGTCCATGCCAAGGTGACCGGCAACCCGGCCTCGCGCAGCAGCCCGAGACCCTCGACGGAAAAGCCGAGTCCGGCGCAGGTGTGGAACTCGTCGATGGGCCGTCCCTCGGGAATGAACGGCCAGATGGCGTCGTCACGATGGGAAATCGATTCGATGTGATAGGTCGGCTGCATCCCGGTCTCGTTGGCTTCGTAGCCCTGATATTCGCCGAACGGTCCTTCGAGTGAATCATTCTTCAGCGAGACATGGCCCTCGATGACCACCTCCGAACTGGCGGGCACTTCCAGATCGACGACCTCGCACCGCACGACGTCGATGGGCTCTCCGAAGTGCGCGCCGAGATAATCGGATTCGCTGATCCAGTCCTCCAGCGGCATGGCGGAAACGAACGGCAGTCCCGGTTCGCATCCCTGGCAGACGGCAAACGGCATCGGCTTGCCGATCTTCACCCACATATCCCAGATCATCCGGATATGCTGGGGTTTCTGGAACAGCCCAGTCATGCGTTTGCCGTCGAGTTTTTCGATGCGTGCGATCGACCAGCTCGTCCAACGACCGTCCGGGGACCGCACGACGATCGTTCCCCAGGTATTGGCGTACGGTCCGCCATCGCCCTCGTGCAGGGTTCCGATCGGGAAAATATCGAGCGTCGCCGCCTCTCCGCGCAGGATGTTCTGCTGGAAGGGAGCGGTCGCCACGATCCGAGGGCGAATCTTCGGCTTGCTGCGGCTGTCGACCAGCGCCTCGACGATCTGCCGCCAAGTCGAGTCGACGGGCAGGCCCACGGACAGAGCGACTCGCGCTGCCTGGCAATTCGGAATGGAACTCAGGGCGCCGGGCGCGCCGAGTGCTCGCATGCCCGGTTTTGCGCCCTTGATGTTCGTAAAAAGGGGGGCCGGCGCTTGAATTGGCTGATCATAGCCGCGTCGGGCAAACGCAGCCATTTCCAGATAAGGATCCACTTCATGATCGACGGTACAGAGATCTCCGAGTTCGCGGAGCCGCTCGATATAGTCGCGGAGGTTGTCGATCCGTTTCATTTTTGGAGCTTCCCCTGTGAGAGGCCTCGAATGGTAGCATCATTCCCTGACAGTCTCTCATCAAGATATGGCTCGCGGAAAAGACGGGGACCTCCTCTTGAGGACCGCGCGTCCCGCGCGCTCCTGCGTCCGGGCGAGCGAGACGCTCGCGGTCCGGAAGATCATGAGCCTCCTCATCAGCGCTTTGCCCGGTCCAGACTCAGTCCTCGCGCGTCACCGTGTGGTAGGCCTTGGCAATGACCTGCCAGCGGCCGTCGACCTTGAGCAGCGTCAGGTAGTCGGTGAAGTAGCGCGGCGGGATCTGGCACTCGACCTTGGCGAAGGCGGTGGCCGGGCCGGAGAAGTCGATCGACACGATGCGATCGGCGCGCGGGCTGCCCTTGGATTTGGCCGACGGGCGGCTTTCCACCATCTTGAACCAGTCGGCGCGCGGCATGTCGGCAGCCTTGCCCTTGTCGTCGGCAGCATAGAGATGCGAGGCGGGATGGAACGCCTCGCCCAGCTTCTTGGTGTCGCCCTCATGCAGGCCGTCGAAATAGACTTGTAGTACCTTCTCGATCGCCGCGACGTCGGAACTCATTCTCCTTCTCCTTCGTTCAGTAGTGGGTCAGTTTGACTGAGGCAGCCGATTCTTGGCCTCTCCAATCATCCATTCGATGAGCGAGAGCGGAAGGGCATTACCCAAAGTGGTCAGGACCATCGAACCGTTTGCGTCGGAGCAGAATATTTCCGCCACGTTTTGACCCTCATGCTCAGTGACCTCAAGATACATGCCGTCGCGATGAATATCGCTTCCGACCAAAACCTTGTAGTCCTTCCCGTCAAAACTCGGCATCACGAAGACTCCGCGGTTGCTAGTTCCCCACTCCTAGATCATCGCCATTACACTTCGTTCAAATCGCTCCGTTGGGGCTCACCAGGATCTTGCCGTCGCGCCCGCCCTTGTCGGCATGCGCCAGCGCCTCCTTGATCTTGTCGATCGGATAGACCGTGTCCACCGGCGCCGAGAGCTTGCCGGCCATGACCTGGCCCGCGAGATCGGCGTAGATCGCGCGAATCTTTTCGGGACTGCGCTTGGCGAGACCACGTCCCAGCATGAAGCCGGTGAGCTTCACGCCGCGATAGATGAAGTTGCTGCGCCCCACCTTCGGATCCTCGCCGCTCATCGAGCCGTAGTGCACGACCGTGCCATCCGTCCCCACGCTCTCGACGATGCGACCGGTCGCGGCACCGCCGATCGCCTCGACACCGAGCTTGATCGGCGTATCGCCCGTGGCCTTGGCGACCCGGGCCGCAAGGTCGTCGCCATCCGCGATCACGACGTCGGCGCCCAGCGCCTTCAACTCGCCGTCGAGGTCGGCGCGGCGCACGACGTTGACGGTGCGCAGGCCGCGCTGCCTCGCCTGAACGATCAGCAGCCGGCCGACCGCCGAGTTGGCGACGTTCTGGATCACCCAGTCGCCGGCCTTGAGGTCGACGAAGTCGGACAGCATGAGCTGCGCGGTGGGCGGATTGATGCGGACCATGGCGGCCTGCCGGAGGTCGATGCCTGGTGGCAGCGGGATGGCATCGTCGCCCCTGACGCGCCGGCGTTGCGTCCAGTTCTCGCGCTGCAGGTTGATGACGAGGTCGCCCTTCTTCACATGCTTCACGGCCGAACCCACGGCCGTGACGCGACCGACGCATTCGGCGCCCGGCGTCGCCGGCAACGGCGGCTTCAGCCGATAGCTTCCCTTGCAGAACCACATGTCGGCAGGGTTGATCGGAAAGGCCAGGACGTCGAAGACGACTTCGTCCGCGGCCGGCTCGCCGACGTCCGGCACCTCGGCGCAGCGCGCGACCTCCCAGGGCGTTCCGTAGCTGTCGATCAGCACCTGCTTCACGCTGTTCCTCCACAAACCCACCTCGGCATGAGGTCATTTCGTCCCATGAGCGAGCCGGAGGCTCGCGGTCCGGAAGATCATGAGTCTTCTGGACCGCGCGCGTCCCGCGCGCTCACCGTCTCCACCAAGGGGCGCTTTGTTGGCCCCTACTTGTTGGCCCCCACTTTGTTGGCCCGTCGATTGCTTATAAGGTGATTCAATAAGGGGTGAAATGCCGGATGGCCGCCAAGGCATTTGACGAGATGAATTCCGGTACGACCGGTTCGGTCCGCGCGCCCTACCGCGGCGTCGCGGACTGGCTCGCGCGCACGTCGCCCGAGCGGGTGGCGGCGACGCGCCACGAAGTCGACCTGTTCTATCGCCGCCACGGCATCACCTTCGGGGCTTACGGCGCAGCCGACGGCCACGAGGCCACGATCCCCTTCGACATCATTCCGCGCGTCATCGCCTGGGACGAGTGGGAGTATCTGCACAAGGGCCTGGTGCAACGCGTAAAGGCACTCAACGCCTTTCTCGTCGATGCCTACGGCCCGCGCGAAATTTGCCGCGCCGGCGTGATCCCCGAAACCCAGATCCTGATGAATGCCGAGTTCGTGGCGATGGCGCAGGACCTGGCGCTCCCCGGCGGCGTGCACGCGCACATCGCCGGTATCGACCTGGTGCGGGTCGGTGAAAAAGACTTCTACGTCCTCGAGGACAACGTCCGCACGCCGTCCGGCGTCTCCTACGTCCTGGAGAACCGCGAGGTCATGATGCGCCTCGCGCCCGAGCTGTTCTCGGCCATGCAAGTGCTGCCGGTTGCCGACTATTCGGAGGAACTGCTGGCGACGTTGCGGTCGGTGTCGTTCAGCGACGACGTCGAGCCCACTGTCGTGCTGCTGACACCCGGCCACTTCAACAGCGCCTATTTCGAGCATGCCTTTCTCGCCGACGAGATGGGCATCGACCTGTGCGAGGGTTCTGACCTGTTCGTCGACGAGGGCCGCGTCTACATGCGCACGCCGCGCGGACCCCAGCGGGTCGATGTCATCTACCGCCGCGTCGACGATGCCTTCCTCGATCCGCTGGCGATGCGGCCGGACTCCTTCCTCGGCGTCGCCGGCCTGCTGGGCGCGCTGCGCGCCGGCCGGGTCAATATTGTGAATGCGCTCGGCAACGGCGTGGCCGACGACAAGTCGACCTACACCTACGTGCCCGAGATGATCCGCTTCTATCTCGGCGAGGAGCCGATCCTGCAGAACGTGCCGACGTGGCGCTGCGACAGGCCGGACGAGTTCAAGTACGTGCTCGAGCATCTGGCCGAACTGGTCGTCAAGGAAGTGCATGGGTCGGGCGGCAAGGGCATGCTGGTCGGGCCGACCTCGAGCAAGGCCGAGATCGAGACCTTCGCCGCCTTCATCCGGGCGCGGCCGGACAACTATATCGCCCAGCCGACCCTGGCGCTTTCGACCTGCCCGACCTTCGCCGGCCAGGGCGTGGCGCCGCGCCATGTCGATCTTCGTCCCTTCGTGCTCTCGGGACGCAAGGTCACCATCATTCCCGGCGGGCTGACGCGCGTCGCGCTGAAGGAAGGATCGCTGGTCGTCAATTCGAGCCAGGGCGGCGGCACCAAAGACACCTGGGTTCTCGCGCCATGACGAGGTCTTCCATGAGCGAGCCGGAGGCTCGCGGTCCGGAAGATCATGAGTCTTCTGGACCGCGCGCATCCTGCGCGCTCAAGGCTGTGGGCATATGCTGAGCAGCACCGCCAAGAACCTCTACTGGATGGGCCGCTACCTGCAGCGTGCCAAGTCGACGGCGCGGCTCATCGAAGCGACGCAGCGCATGGCGCTGCAGTCGCGCGGCGAAGAGGCTGCCGGGGTCGCGGCGATCTTCGGCATGGAGGACGAGTTCCGCCAGACCCAGCAGCAGGGGGGGCGCCTCGCCAGCCTCATCGACTTCCTGGTGCTGGACGAGAGCAATCCGTCTTCGATCGTGAGTTCGATCACGGCCGCCCGCAGCAATGCCCGCGAGGAACGCAACAACATCACCGTCGATGTCTGGGAGAGCCTGAACGGGTTATGGCTGGATCTCAGCAGCCGCCTGCGCGGCGACCGCGTCCTGCTCGATCGCGGTGCGCTGATCGAATCGGTGAAGAAGCAAGCGGTGATGATTTTCGGCGCGGCGCAGGTCACGCTGCTGCGCGACGAGGCCTACAATTTCCTCCAGCTCGGCGCCTTCCTCGAGCGTGGCGACAACACTGCCCGCATTCTTGACGTGAAATTCCATCTGCTGCGACCCGACGGCAACCCGCACACCGACAAGCCCGACTATTTCGCCTGGTCGGAAGTGCTGGCCTGCATCGGCGCCGTCCGCACCTACCGCCGCATCTATCGCAGCGCGCTCGATCCGGTGAAGGTTGCCGAGCTGATGATGCTGCGCCGCGACGTGCCGCGCTCGGTGCACCATTGCCTGTGGATGGTCGACCTCAGCATGCGCGAGCTTGCCGACACCTATGGCACCAAGGGCGAGGCCGACCGGCTCGCCGGCGAACTGCATGCGAGGATGCGCTACGCGCGCGTCGACCAGATCTTCGACATCGGCCTGGCCAAGTTCCTGGGCGGGGTGCGCGACGACATCGCCACGCTCTCCGATGAAATCGGCCGCCAGTTCCTGCTGGATTGAACAGCCATGCGGTACGCCATCGAGCACACGACCCGTTTCCAGTTCGACCAGCCGTCCGGCCACTCGATCCACGACGTGCGGCTCACGCCCAAACCCGCCGCCGGCCAGCGCATCGTTTCCTGGCGCATCGACGGGCCGGGCAAGCGCTCCGAATGGATCGACGGCCACGGCAACCAGGTGACGACCTTCTCGGCGGCCTACCGGCACGACAGCGTCGAGATCACGGTGCATGGCATCTACGAACACAGCGGCGCCGACCAGTGGCTGCGCTATGTCGAGACGCCGACCCTTCCGGCGCCGTTCTGGCTGCGCAACACCGGGCTCGCCCGCCACGATGCCAGCTTCGAGCAGGTGATCGAGGGCCTGGCCGAACGGGCGGCCGATGCCGCCCAGCGCGTCGCGGTCCTGCACGAGGTCATGGAACGCATCGGCAAACGCATCGCCTACAAGACCGGCGTCTCCACCGTCGACACCACCGCAGCCGAGGCGCTGGCGCGCGGCGCCGGTGTGGCGCAGGACCACGCGCACGCTTTCATCGCCTGTTGCCGACGCCTCGGCGTACCGGCGCGCTACGTGAGCGGCTATCTGCGCAACGACGATCCCGGACTGCATGTCGGCCGCACCAGCCATTCCTGGGCGGAAGCCTGGGTCCCCGGGCTCGAATGGGTGGGCTTCGATCCGGCCAACAACATCAGCCCGCACGGCGACAGCCTCAGGGTGGCGGTCGGGCTCGATTACCACGACGCCGCCCCGGTCAGCGGCCGGCGCGTGGGCTTCGGCGATGCCAAGATGAGCGTCGACGCGTCGGTGCGCGTCGTCGACTGATGGTGACGACCTAGACAGCGGGAAAGCTCCCTCACTCCGTTCGGGATGACAATTTTGTCGCGCTTGGCGCCATGCGCCAATTCAACAGGAGATGTCATCCCGAACGGAGTGAGGGATCTTTAGGGCGGTCGGCTGAGACTTAATGCGGGTACGGCGAGAACCTACGAGAAATAGCCCTCGCGACCGCCTGCAGACCCCGCGCAGCCTTGCGAAAGCGGGCTGCCACACGTACTTTCGCCCGCTTTTTCAATGCCTGAAAGGAAGCATCGCGTTATGGCTTTCATCGCCGATCGTCTCAGCCGCATCAAGCCCTCTCCGACCAATGCCGCCCAAGGCAAATTCCTGGAGATGAAGGCGGCGGGCAAAGACGTCATCGGCCTGGCCGCCGGCGAGCCCGATTTCCCCACGCCCGACCACATCAAGGAAGCGGCGATCAAGGCCATTCACGCCAACGACACCAAGTACACCGCGGTGCCCGGCACGCCGGCGCTGCGCCAGGCGATCGTCGCGAAGATGAAGCGCGACCATGGCCTCGAGTACAAGCCGTCGCAGACCGTCGTCACCTCGGGCGGCAAGCAGATCATCTTCAACGCCATGCTGGCGACGCTCAATCCCGGCGACGAGGTCATCATCCCCGCGCCCTACTGGGTGTCCTACCCCGAGATGGTGATGTTCGGCGACGGCACGCCGGTCATCGTCGACTGTCCCGAGGCGACGGGCTTCAAGCTGACGCCGGAAGCGCTCGACCGCGCGATCACGCCCAAGACCAAGTGGCTGATCCTGAACTCGCCCAGCAACCCGACGGGTGCCGCCTACTCGTATGCCGATCTCCGCGCACTCTGCGACGTGCTGCTGAAGCATCCGCAGGTCCATATCCTGACCGACGACATGTACGAGAAGCTGGTCTACGACGACTTCAAGTTCGCGACGCCGGCCGAGGTCGAGCCCAAGCTCTACGACCGCACGCTCACCATGAACGGCGTGTCGAAGGCCTACAACATGACCGGCTGGCGCATCGGCTATGCCGCCGGTCCGCAGAAGCTGATCGATGCCATGATCACCGTGCAGTCGCAAAGCACGTCGAACGCCAGTTCGATCAGCCAGGCGGCGTCGGTGGCGGCGCTGAACGGCCCGACCGACTTCATTCCCAAGAACGTCGCCGTGTTCAAGCAGCGGCGCGACCTCATCGTGTCGATGCTGAACCAGACCAAGGGCCTGAAATGCCCGCGGCCGGAAGGCGCCTTCTATGTCTACCCCTCGTGCGCCGGCACGATCGGCAAGAAGACGCCGGACGGCAAGACGATCGCCAACGACACCGACTTCGTGAACTACCTTCTCGAGGCCGAGGGGCTTTCGGTCGTGCAGGGCTCGGCCTTCGGCCAGGGCCCGGCGTTCCGCATCTCCTATGCGACCGCGACCGAACTGCTCGAAGAAGCCGGCCGCCGCATCCAGCGCGCCTGCGGTGCGTTGAGCTAACGCTCACCGGTTTCCCCCGCCTGTGGATTGACTCCCCCAGGCGGGAGTGAAACGATTTCCATGACAAGGGGCTTCGCTCCGACGCGGTCGCATCGGCCGTGCGACTCGTAGCGACCGTCGTCCGGGGCTTCTACGCGCGAGCTTTCGCGCAGAAGGAGGACGTTGTCATGACCGACCTAAAAACCGAGACAATCACCGGCGGCAGGCCAGGTAGCGGCGCGCATCGCGTGGTGGCGCTGTGCGGGCCGTATCTTTCGGGCAAGACCAGCCTGCTCGAAAGCATTCTCTACGCCACGGGGGCCATCGGCCGGCGCGGTTCGACGCGCGCGGGCACCTCGATCGGCGACGCCGCCGCCGAAGCGCGCAAGCGCGGCATGGGCACCGAGATCAATGTCGCCTCGGTCGACTATCTCGGCGATCAATGGACCTTCCTCGATGTTCCCGGCTCCATCGAATTCCAGCACGACGCCTTCGCAGCCCTTGCGGTGTGCGATGCGGCGGTCGTGGTGTGCGAACCGTCGCCCGAGCGCGTCGTGGCGCTGGCGCCGTTGCTGAAATGCATAGAGGACCGCCACATCCCGCACATCATCTTCGTCAACAAGATCGATTCGGCCGAAGCGCGCGTCCGCGACATGCTGGCGGCGTTGCAGACAATATCGACGCGCAAGCTCGTGTTGCGCCAGGTACCGATCCGCCGGCCGACCAGCGACGGCGGCGAGGAGACCATCGGCTATGTCGACCTCGTGAGCGAGCGCGCCTATCGATACAAGACCAGCGGCGCTTCCGATCTGATCGAGATGCCTGCCGAGATCCTGCCGCGTGAGGCCGAGGCCCGCCGCGAGCTCCTGGAAACCCTCTCCGAATTCGACGACACGCTGCTGGAACAGCTGATCGAGGATGTTGCCCCGGAAAAATCGCTGATCTACCGCGATCTCCACGACGAATTCGGCGCCGACCAGATCGTGCCCGTGCTGCTGGGCGCCGGCGATCGCGAAAACGGCGTGCGCCGGCTCCTGAAGGCCTTGCGCCACGACACGCCGGTTGCGGCAGAAACCGCCAAGCGCCGGTCCCTCGCCATCAATGACGGCGCCACTGGAGCAGGGGTCGCAGAATGCTTCAAGGTCCTGCACCAGTCGCACGCCGGCAAGCTCTCGCTGTGCCGAGTCTGGTCGGGAACGCTCACCGAGGGCCAGTCGCTGGGCGGCCATCGCATCGGCACGATGCTGCGGCCGTTCGGGCAACGGCTCGACAAGATCACCGAAGCCAGGACCGGCGAGGTGGTGGCGCTGGCCAAGTTGGAGGTGCTGTCGGCCGGCGACACGCTGAGCGCCACGGGGATCACCCCGTCGGTCGATTTCCCGCCGGCGCCGTCTCCGGTGTTCGTGCTGTCGCTCACCGCCAAGAACCGCAGCGACGAGGTCAAGCTCTCGGGCGCCCTGCACAAGATCGTCGAAGAGGACCCGTCGCTTGCCTTCGAGGCGCGCGGCGAAACCCATGAGCTGCTGATCAAGGGTCAGGGGGAGATGCATCTCAAGGTCGCGGTCGACAAGCTCGCCGGCCGCTACAACGTGCCCGTCGAGACCACCGCGCCGCGCGTGGCCTATCGCGAGACCATCCAGGCGGGTGCCCAGCAGCACGCGCGCTACAAACGCCAGACCGGCGGCCATGGCCAGTTCGCCGACATCAAGGTCGAGATCAAGCCGCTGCCGCGCGGCTCGGGTTTCCGCTTCGTCGACAAGATCGTGGGCGGCGTGGTGCCGCGCAACTTCATCCCGGCGGTCGAGGAAGGTCTGATCGACTACCTGAAGGGGGGCCCGCTCGGCCAACCGGTCGTCGACATCGAGGTTACGCTGTTCGACGGCCAGTTTCACGCGGTCGACAGTTCGGAAATGTCGTTCAAGATGGCGGCACGCATCGCCATGAGCGAGGCCATGCCGAAGTGCCGGCCGGTGTTGCTCGAGCCGATCCTGAAGGTGACGGTCGCCGGCCCAAGCGAATCGACGCCGCGCCTGCAGCGGCTGATCTCCGGCCGCCGCGGCCAGCTGCTCGGCTTCGACACCCGCACCGGCTGGAATGGCTGGGACGAAGTGTCGGCGCTGATGCCGGAGGCCGAGATCGCCGACATGATCGTCGAGATCCGTTCGGTGACGCAGGGGGTCGGCACCTTCCGCACCGAATTCGACCACCTGCAGGAACTCGCCGGACGGACCGCCGAGCGCATCGTAGAGGAGACGAAAAAGCACCAGGCTGCCTGACGCCAGGCGCGTGGTCACAAGGCAGTGAGTTCGGCGCACGGCGCCTTCTCTGCCGGACAGGCTTCGATCAGACTGGCCTCGTGGAACGGGTTCACGAGGAGAATAGTACTATGTTCAACAGACGGTCCCTGGTGGTGGGTGGCCTGGCGATGGCCGCCGCTCCGTCACTGACCCGCGTCGCGCAAGCCCAGGCTGGGCGCCCGACGCTGGTTTTCGTCGGCCACGAACTTTGAGGCGGCTGCAAGATCTGGCGTGCCCAGTCCGAGCCTGATTTCCTCAAGTCCGACGCCTTCAAGAAGCTCAACTATCAGGTGGTCTATCCGGCCAACGCCGATCTGGTGCCGAAGGAAGAGAGCTGGCCGGCGGCTGCCCGCCTGGTTCGCACCGCCTTCCTCGACAGCGACGAAGGCAAGGCCCGCCCCTCGGCGACGCCGCGCTTCATCCTCTTCAAGGATGGCAAGGTTGTTCTGACCGTGACCGGCAACGCCGGCTGGAAGGACAAGATGTGGCCCATGATCCAGGAAGCGACCGGGACCAAGGCCTAGCCGCCTTCACCTCCGGACGGGCTTGCTTCATATTGGCCCCGTGGCAGAGGTTCACGGGGGCGATGTTGCATGTTCAATAGACGGTCACTGATGATGGGTGCCACGGCAGCGGTCGTGACGTCGTGCCTGGCCCGGATCGCCACGGCGCAGGCCGGCCGGCCGATGCTTGTGTTCGTCGGCGACCAGACGTCGGAAGACTGCAAGGTGTGGCGCACCCAGTGGGAGCCGCTGTTCGTCGCCTCGCCCGTCTACAAGAAGCTCGACTATCGGGTGATCTACCCGGAGCGTTCGGCGTTGCTCTCCAGGCAACAGACCTGGCCCGCCGACCTGCGCTGGCTGCTCGACACCTTCCTGATGAGCCAGGTCGGCGTCCAGGAAGGCTTCGAGGTTCCGCGGTTCTTCCTGGTGCAGAACAAGCAGGTCACCTTCTCGACCTCCGGCAACAACGGCTGGCGGGAAGTGATGTGGCCCACCCTCCAGGACGTAACGAGCGGACAGCCGGGATGAGGACCAACGATCTCTTCCGCCGCCAGCTCGGCAGCTACGCCTCGGTGCATCGCGACTGGCGCAACAAGGCGACCCACTTCGTCGGCATCCCCATCATCGTCTTCTCCCTGCTGCTGCTTCTGTCGCTCTGGCGTTTTGAGGCGGGCGGCCGGGAATGGACGGTATCGCTTGCCGTGGCGATCGCGGCCGTCCTTGGCTGGATAGCGCTCGATCTCGGCATCGGCATCCTCATGGGAGCGCTGATGGCGCCGGCCTGGTACGCAGCCGATGGGCTGGCCGGCGCGCTGGGCTCGCCCTCCGCGACATGGACGGCGTTCACCGTGTTGTTCGTTGGCGGCTGGGTGCTGCAGTTCCTCGGCCATCACTACGAAGGCAAGCGGCCGGCACTGCTCGACAACATCTTCCAGGGCTTCATCGGCCCGATGTTCCTGGTGGCCGAGACTGTGGTGGTAATGGGGCATCGCCGCGATCTGGCCGATGCCATGGGTGAAGGTGACGTCACGGTCCGGTGAGCAAGGTTGATTTGCGACGACCGTCCCGCCCCGGCATGACGGCAGAACGGGGCGTAACAGGAGTTCGACCAATGCTGATCAAGCGCACGCGCGGCTGGGAAGTGCCGGAACGTCTGGCAACACCGGAAAGCAGCTACCTGCAACGCCGCGACCTGGTGCGGGCGATGGGCCTTGGAGCCGCCGCCTTGGCCCTGCCGTCGGCGGTCATGGCCCAGGACAAGGCGGCATCCGACCCGTCGGCCGGCCTCTATCCGGCCAAGCGCAACGACAAATACGGCGTGCCGACACCGATGACCGCGGAGCGGCAGGCCACGACCTACAACAACTTCTACGAGTTCGGCACCGACAAGAGCATCTGGCGCGACGCGCAGAAGCTCGACGTCCGGCCGTGGACGATCAAGGTCAGCGGCATGGTCGAGAAGCCGTTCGAGATCGGCATCGACGATCTCCTCGCGAAGATGCAGCTCGAGGAGCGGGTCTATCGCCATCGCTGTGTCGAGACATGGTCGATGATCGTGCCGTGGAGCGGCTTTCCGGTGCGTTCGCTGGTCGAGTTCTGCAAGCCGCTGGGCAGCGCCAAGTACGTCGTGATGAAGACCCTGTCCAAGCCCTCCGTGATGCGCGAGCAGCGCGATCTTCTCTATCCCTGGCCCTACACCGAGGGACTGGCGATGGACGAGGCGATGAACGACCTCGCCTTCATCGCCACCGGTCTCTACGGCAAGCCGATCCACAAGCAGAACGGCGCGCCGCTCCGCCTCGTGGCGCCCTGGAAGTATGGCTTCAAGAACGTCAAATCGATCGTCAGCATCGACTTCACCGACAAGCGCCCGATCTCGTTCTGGGAGAAGCTGCAGTCCAGCGAGTACGGCTTCTGGGCCAACGTGAATCCTGCAGTGCCCCATGCGCGCTGGAGCCAGGCGACCGAGAAGCCGCTGGGCAGCGACGCGCGCATCCCGACCCTGCTCTACAACGGCTACGCCGAGTTCGTGGCCGGCCTCTACACCGACCGCAAGGCGGAAAAGCTCTTCATGTAGCCTCCCGCCTTTGCCTCGTCGCGCCGGCCCGCTACAACGGATGCCGGACGCCAAGGCCTTGGGAGGAAAAGTGAAGATCAGTCGTCGTACCGCACTCGCCGGCGCCGCCGCCCTGTCGGTTGCACCGGATTTGCGCGCGCAGGATTTCCCCAGCAAGCCGATCAAGATCGTCGTGCCCTTCGCGGCCGGCAGCGCCACCGACATCGCCGCGCGTGCGCTCGGCGCCAAGCTGCAGGACATCCTGAAGCAGCCGTTCGTCATCGACGACAAGCCGGGCGCATCGGGCCAGCTCGGCGCCCAGGCCGTCGCGACCGCGCCGGCGGACGGCTACACACTGCTGATGGGCACCAACACGACGAACGCCGCCAATGGCGCGCTGTTCAAGAAGCTCTCCTACGATCCCGAAAAGGATTTCGTGCCAATCGCGCGCTGCATCACCGGCGTCAACGCCCTGGTGGTCAATCCTGCGCTTCCGATCAAGACGATCTCCGAATTGATCGCCTACGCCCGACAGAATCCCGGCAAGCTCAACTACGCCGAAGCCAGCGCCTCGCAGCGCCTGTCCGGCGAGATGTTCAACTCGATGGCCGGCATCAAGATCGAGCGCGTGCCCTACAAGGCGAGTCCCCAGGCGCTGGGCGACGTGGTCTCCGGCCAGGTCCAGGTCATGTTCCCCGACCTGCCGCAGGCTCTGACCCAGATGGATGCCGGCAGAGTGCGCGGGCTCGGCACGACCGGTCCGAAGCGCACCAGCGTGGCGCCCGGCCTGCCGGCAATCGCCGAGTTCGTGTCGGGCTACTCGCTGGTCTACTGGCTGGCGGTGTTCGCGCCGGCGGCAACGCCGAAGCCCATCCAACTGAAGCTCTATGAAGCCATCGCCGAGGCCTTGAAGGACCCGGCGACTGGCAAGGCCATGACCCAGGGCCGCATGGAAGTGTCTCCGCTCGGCCCCGACGATTTCGCCGCCTACGTGAAGGCCCAGACCAAATGGTGGACCGAGGCGATCAAGGCAGCGGGAATCGAGCCGGAGTGAGCAGGCCATGAGCAAAGTCATCGTCGAGAAGAACGGCCCGGTCAAAACCGTCTGGATGAATCGGCCGGAGAAGAAGAACGCGCTAGACAGCGAGCTGTTGGGCAACATGATCGAGGCGCTGCAGGCACCGGTCGCGGCAGAGGACCGCGTGATGGTGATCCGCGGCAAAGGCGACGTGTTCTGTGCCGGTCTCGACATGGCCGAGCGCAGCAAGAGCGCCGGCGACGGCAAGGCGAGCGGCATTGAAATCATGCTGCGGGCCATAGAACTCTGCCCGCTGCCCGTCGTGGCGGTGGTGCACGGCGACGCCATTGCCGGTGGCAACGAGCTGGCGCTCCATTGCGACCTGGTGGTGGCGAGCCAAAAGGCGCGCTTCGGCATGTCGCTGGCCCAGGTCGGCCTGGCGCCCAACTGGTTCCTGGCCAAGAAGCTGATGGAAGTGCTGGGCCCGGTGACGACGCGCGAAATGCTGCTGCTGGGCGATCCCCTGCCCTCGACCAAGCTCTTCGCGCTGGGCCTGATCGCCCGCTGCGTGCCCGCTGATCAGCTCGAAGCCGAGGCCGCGAAGGTGATCGATCGCCTGGCCGCCAACGCGCCACTGTCGCTCAAGGCCATGAAAGCCCTCACCGTGCGCCAGCTCGAGTTCCGCGACGCCATCCCCCACGACGACGTGGACACAGCCGTGCGGGCGGCGATGCAGAGCCAGGACGCGCAGGAAGGCATGAAGGCGCGACTGGAGAAGCGCACCGCAAAATTCCAGGGCAAATAGCGTGTCGATACGGCTCCGCCTCGAAAAACCGTGGCGGCCGCTCTCGGTCGAGGAAGCCACGTGCCTGCCGGGCCAACTCGGCGTCTACCAGGTGGCCGATGCCGCCGGTACCGTCCTGTTCATCGGTCATGCCGGCGCACGTTCGCCCTTCGGGTTGCGCAGCGAACTGCAACGCGAAGCCAGCGAACGCGGCCCCGGGCACCAGTTCCGCGTCGAGGTGAACCAGCAGTATCGGTCGCGCTGGTTTGAGCTCCTGATGGTGCACAAGGCAGACAACGGCAGCCTGCCGGCCGACAACGCCAAGAACCCTCCCCCCAATCTGGGACGTTTGAGCCCCGCCTAAGAGGCACGCGATGGATTTCGAGCCCAGCTCAGAACAGCAGATGCTGATCGACCAGGTCCGCCGCTTTGTGCGGGAGGAGATCATCCCGCTCGAGGCCAAGCTCGACCCCGATGCGGCGGAACTCGATCCCGCCGATCACGCCCGGCTGGTCGAGAAAACCAAGGCGATGGGCCTGTTCGGCATCGACATCCCCAAGGAATACGGCGGTCCCGACATCGACATCGTGACGCGCGTGCTGCTGGCCATCGAGATGGCGCAGCATCGCGCCGGCCTCTACGTGCCCTGCTACGGCACCTTCGGCGGCGCGGGTCTGGCCCAGATCTTCGAGGCCAACGAGGACCAGAAGGAGCGCTACCTCTATCCGACGCTGCGCGGCGAGAAGAAGGCCTTCTTCGGCCTTACCGAACCGTCGGGCGGCAGCGATCCGGCCCGCGCCATCCAGACCAGGGCCGAGCGCAAGGACAATGGCTGGGTGCTGAACGGCGCCAAGATCTTCATCTCCAACGCCGACCGCGCGCAGTACGGCATCGTCTTCGCCCGCACCGACGCCTCCAAGGGCCGTGCCGGCATCACCTGCTTCATCATCGATTCGGACACGCCGGGCTTTCATGTCCGCCGCGTCGTGCACACGCTGCGCTCGTCGCATTACGCAACCGAGCTCGAATTCAAGGATTGCTGGGTCTCCGACCACCAGGTGCTGGGCGAGGTCAACAAGGGCTTCGCCGTAGCCAACGATCGCCTCACGCGCCAGCGCATCCCCTACGCCGCAGGCTGCATCGGCGTCGCCATCGCCGCGCACGAGATGGCGATCGAATGGGCCAAGATGCGCACGACCTTCGGCGAAAAGCTGGCCAATCGCCAAGCCGTGCAATGGATGCTGGTCGACAACGAGATCGACATCCGCACCGCCAAGCACTTCACCCTGGAAGCCGCCGAGAAGGCGCGCCGGGGACTGCCGTTCCGGATCGAAGCTTCGATTGCCAAGCTCACGGCCTCGGAAGGCGGCGGCCGCGTCGTCGACCGCTCGATGCAGATCCATGGCGGCATGGGCATGACCAAGGACCTGCCGCTGGAGCGCTGGTACCGCGAGATGCGCATCCGGCGCGTCGGCGAGGGCCCGAGCGAAGTGCAGCGCATGGTGATCGCGCGCGAGATCCTGGGCAGCAACCTGCGATGAGTGCGGGACCGCAACCCGGCCCGCTGGCCGGCATCAAGGTCGTCGAATTCGGCCAGAACCTTGCCGGCCCCTACTGCGGCCAGATCCTGGCCTTCCTCGGCGCCGAGGTGATCAAGGTCGAGCGCCCCGACGGCGACGATGCACGCAAATGGGGGCCGCCGTTCATCGAAGGCGACGCAACGGGCTTCATCGCCTTGAACCGCGGCAAGAAATCGATCACCTGCGATCTCGGCAACGCGAAGCAGCGCGAGGCCCTGATCGAGCGCATCGGCACAGCCGATATCTTCGTGCACAACCTGCGGGCCGATGTGCCGGGTAAGTTCGGATTCGATGGCCCCACGCTCACCAAACGCTTCCCGCGGCTGATTTACGCCGACCTTGGCGCCTTTGGCCACCTCGGGCCATGGAAGGACCGGCCGGGCTACGAGCCGATCATCCAGGCAGTCGCCGGCCTCATTTCGCTGAACGGCGATCCGTCGGGGCCAGAGGCACGCATCGGCGTCTCGATCATCGACCTCTCGACCGGCATGTGGACGGCGATCGGTGTGTTGGCGGCCCTGGCCAAACGCACGGCGACCGGCCAGGGCAGCCTGGTGAACACCTCGCTGTTCGAGAGTGGCCTGATGTGGACATCGAACCACGTCGCCGGCTGGTCGGTGACGGGTAAGATGCCGCCACGGCAGGGCACGGGCCACCCCTCGCTCACGCCCTACCAAGCGTTCGAATGCAGCGATGGGCCGCTGATGATCTGCCCCGGCAACGATCGCCTCTGGCGCAAGTTCGCCGAAGTGTTGGGCCATCCCGAGTGGCCCGACGAGGCACGTTTCAAGACCAACGTGCAGCGCGCCGAGCGACGCGAGATGCTGCTGGGCATGATCTCCGAGATCATGAAGAAGGAAAGCCGGGCCCACTGGTCGGCCAAGCTCGACGCCCTGGGCGTCCCCAACGGGCCGCTGAACTCCGTACCACAGGTGATGGAGCTCGCACAGGTGGCGGCACTGGCCATGTTCAGCCAGCCCTATGCTGGCTCGAACGCCCTATTCCATGGCCTGCCGCTCAGCATCGACGGCGAGCGCGCCGGGGCTGCGGAAAAGGCGCCGAAAATCGGCGAGCACGACGGCAAGATATGAACGTCAGCCGGCGAAGCTCAGGCAGTATTCGCGCACGCGCTCAATGGGAATACGAGCAAGGCTCTGGACGATGATGAACTTGCCGCCGGGATTGGTCCCGTTGGGCAACTGCACCAGCCGCTCGAAATCGTCGGCACCCCAGACGCAGGACTGTTCGGAGAACAGCTGATCGTCGGCGTAATAGCAGGGGTCCCAATGGGCGTGATAGTCGAACAGGTTTCCCCTGAGTTCGGCGACGCTGGTGTAAAGCGAATACTCCGTCCACGGCACGGTGTTGATCTTGCGGCCGAGCCAATAGCAGAGCGAAGTGATCCCATCGATGGGCCCAAAGCGAAAATGAGCGAGCGTCTGCGCCGCAAGATCGCCATGGAGGATGTTCGGCGTGACCGACAGGCCGTGCGATTTGGGGTCGTAGGGCACGCCGACGATCCCCGAGACGTGCTGCCACCAGTCGTGATGATGCTTCGGTTCCCACCGCGACATTGCCACCCTGTTCTTCACGAAGGTCGTCGCATCGAAGTCGCCGACGCAACAGACATCGGAATCCAGCGTCAGGTAGCCGCCGAAGCCCAGTTTCGCCGGAACATGGAGTTTGACGATCTGCTGCCGGTACCAACCCGTCATCAGGTAGAAGCGACTGGTGATGGAAAAAAAATCACTCTCCGACCGCACCGAGACGTCGACGTTGGGGAAATGCGGCAGGTTGTTGCGCAGCAGTTGGACGTCTTGGCGCGGAGCCACGATTAAAAGCTCGAACGCCCGCTTATCACGCCAATGGCGCGACAACGACTCGATCAGGAGCCCGGCACGCTCAAGGTCCCCCCGGCGCTTAATGCGGCGTAGAGCCAGTGGCAGGATAGCTTGGCGAACTTCGGTGAACATCGATCTGGCTGGGGCGGAAGCTATAGAGAGCGGGTTTGGACTTCCACACCAAATGGTGTGCGAGGCAGCCGTTTGCCCAACCAGCGGCATTTCGCCCACTATCGTCAGCAGGCAAAAAAACGCCGGGCCAAAGGGCCCGGCGAGTTGAACAGGGAGGCTTCACGTCTGGGAGACGTGGGATCAAACGGATCCCGAGTTTCGATCACGATCAGAAGAACTTTTCGTATCGAAGACCTGACACCAGCCTATTCCTCGCCGAATGTATTGGTAGAGCCGATGTGGTGAACACTGGCATGCGGGGAGTGCATGTCTTTCACTGGCTATGCAATCCTGCACGTCTGGCCCTCAGAAACGTGTTTCCGCGACCCTCCGAAGGAGGAAGTCGCGAAACACCGCAATCCGCTTGGAGTGCCGCAGTTCCTCCGGGTAAGTAAAATACACATCCGTCGTACGGACATTGAGATCCGGCAGAACCATCTCGAGCTTGGTTGACTCGCGGGCGAGATAGTCCGGCAGCGATGCGATGCCGAGACCGGATTCCACCGCGCGGAAGATGCCGTAGACGTTGTTGACGCGCAGCAGCACGATGCGAGCCGACGGGTCGACGTTGCCCTCGTGTAGCAGCCAGTTGACGTCCTGGACGGGCGCCCGGGCATCCTCGCCGAAGATAATCAGGCGATGCTGGTCGAGTTCCGCGATCGTATTGGGTTTTCCGTACTTCTGAATATAGCTGTGCGAGGCATAGACGTGGCTGCGTACAGTCAGCAGGTGACGCTGCACCAACCCGGGCTGGCGCGGCATGACCATGCGGATTGCCACGTCGGCCTCTCGCATCCCGAGATCGAGTTCGTTGTCCGACAGCACCAGGCTGACGTCGATGTCGGGATACATCGTGATGAATTCGTGCATCTGAGCGGTAAGCCAGGTCGAACCGAAGCCGACTGTCGCCGTCACCTTCAGCCGGCCAGCCGGCTTGTCCTGGTTGGCGCGCAACAGCGCCTCGGCGGTATTCACCTTGGCCGCCATGTCGCGGGCGGTGCGATAGAGCAGTTCGCCCTGCTCGGTCAGGATGAGGCCGCGGGCATGGCGATGGAACAGCATGACGCCAAGCTGTTCCTCAAGCGCGCCGATCTGGCGCGAGATCGCCGACTGGCTAAGCTTCAGAGTCTCGCCGGCGTGTGTGAAGCTTCCGGCATCGGCTACGGCCTGAAAGATCCGCAGCTTGTCCCAATCCATGACATTGCCTCCCCTGCCCGCCCTCTTCGCGTCTCAGGCGGGCCGCCTATTCGGCGGCTTGCGCGAGTCTTGCCTCCCGGCCGGCCAGCCATTTCTCCGCTTCGAGCGCCGCCATGCAGCCAGTGCCGGCCGCCGTGACGGCCTGGCGGAAGATCTTGTCCTGCACGTCGCCGGCGGCATAAACGCCCTCGACGTCGGTCGCCGTCGAACCGGGCTTGGTGATCAGATAACCTTCGCTATCCATGGCAAGCTTGCCCTTGAACAGCTCGGTATTGGGCGAGTGCCCGATGGCGATGAACACGCCGTCGGTGCCAATCTCCTGCTCGACCCCGGTCTTGACGTTGCGCAGCCGCACGCCCTTGACCAGCGGCGCCGGCGCCTTCTCACCCAGGATCTCCTGCACCGCGTGATCCCACAGGACGGCAATCTTGGGATTCTTGAACAGGCGATCCTGCAGGATCTTCTCGGCACGAAACGAATCGCGGCGGTGAACCAGCGTTACCTTGGAAGCATGATGTGTGAGATAGAGCGCCTCCTCGACGGCGGTGTTGCCTCCGCCGACCACGACCACTTCCTTGCCGCGGAAGAAGAACCCGTCGCAGGTGGCGCAGGCCGAAACGCCACCGCCGCGGAAGGCCTCCTCCGTTGGCAATCCCAGCCATTTCGCCGTAGCGCCGGTCGAGATGATGAGGGCATCGGCTTCGTACCGATCGCCTGAGTCACCGATGCAGACGAACGGCCGGTGGCTGAGGTCGACCTCAACGATGGTGTCGAAGAACAGCTCCGTGCCGACATGCTCGGCCTGCTTCTGCATCTGCTCCATCAGCCAGGGTCCCTGGATGACGTCAGCGAAGCCCGGGTAGTTCTCGACGTCCGTGGTGATGGTGAGCTGACCGCCGGGCTGGATGCCCTGCACGAGCATCGGCTTCAGGCTCGCGCGCGCGGCATAGATCGCCGCCGTGTAGCCTGCCGGCCCTGACCCCAGAATAAGCACTTTGCCACGATGAGTTGCTGCCATGTGCGTTTCGCATCCCGCCATCCGCATATCTCTTACATATATGCAAACCTCGCCAGGGATGCACGGCCTAATGAGTTTTCAGCGCAATTGTTCACAGGACAACTGCCGGTTCTCGCAACTTTATTGCGTGGATGGCATGGTTCTGGCATAGAGCGCGGCCAACGGAGGAAACCCAAGATGGCTCGCGCAAAGCTCGATCGAATCGACCGGCGCATTCTCAGCGACCTGCAGTCAAACGGCCGCATGACCAATGTCGATCTGGCGGAGCGTGCCGGTATTTCCGCGCCACCTTGTCTGCGCCGCGTCCGTGCGCTCGAGCGCGCCGGGATCATCAAGGGTTATCACGCCGAACTCAGCCCTGAAGCCCTGGGCTACAGCGTCTCGGTATTCGCCCTGGTCGGGCTGAACAGCCAGGCCGAGGCCGATCTCAAGTCATTCGAGGAGCTGATCGCGAAGTGGGACGAGGTGCGCGAATGTCACATGCTCGCGGGCGAGGCCGACTTCCTGTTGAAGATCGTGGCCGAGACCTGGGATGAGTATCAGAAGTTCCTGACGACGCGGCTCACGTCCGCGCCCAACGTCAGCCACGTAAAGTCGATGATGGTGTTCCGCACCGCCAAGCAGGTCCCGGGAGTGCCGATCCCCGTCGAATAGGAGGATATCGTGGACGGAACGACCGCACCCGACGTCACCCTCGAACAACTGCATGACATTGCAGACGCCTTCGCCCGCCGCGACGTTGATGGCATTCTGAATTCGTTCGCGGACGACGGTGAGTTTCGCAATGCCAAAGGCCCCGACTACTGGGGCCAGAGCTTCAAGGGCAAGGCCGCGATCCGCAGCTACTTCGAGCCGCTGTTCGCCAATGCCGGCGATGTAAAATGGCAGCACACCAGCGAATTCATCCACGGTAACCGCGCCGTCACGGAATGGCATCGCATTGCGACGCTCAAAAGCGGCGAGCGCCAGGAATGGCTGGGTTGCGACCTCTATACCTTTCGCCGCGGCCTGATCGTGATGAAGGACACCTACATCAAAGTCGTCGCCTGACTTGGATTCCCTCTTGCGGGGAACATTGTGTATTGATAGCCTCCTATAAATACACGGCGTTGTCATAAAGGTGGCCAAGGAGGTCGTGAGCCATGAAGAATCTCTTCCAGGCGTCCCGGGTCCTGCTGCTCGACATGGCGTCGACGCTGCTCTTCCTCGCCGCCTACGTATTGACCGGCAATCTCTTCCTGGCGGTGGCACTCGGCATGGCGCTGGGGATCGGCCAGATCGCATGGCACTTCGCCCACAAACAGCCCGTCGAAGCCCTGCAATGGCTGAGTGTGCTCATCATCCTCGTCTCGGGCACGGCGACGTTTCTCACTGACGATCCGCTCTTCGTCATGCTGAAGCCCACCGTCATCTACATCGTCGTCGGCGTGGTGATGCTGAAGCGTGGCTGGATGAATCGCTACCTGCCACCGATCGCCCAGGCGACCGTGCCCGATCTCGGCATCACTTTCGGCTATATCTGGGCCGGGCTGATGTTCTTCTCGGCCGTCCTCAACGTCGCCTTGGCGCTCAGCCTCGACGCCACGACCTGGGCCGCCGTGAAGTCGGTCTGGGCCATCGGCAGCAAGATCGGCCTGTTCCTGATCCAGTATGCGATAATGAAGTCGACCGGCATCCGGCGTGCCCGGGCAATGATGGCCTCTGCTTGAACTAGCTTATTTGAACTGGACGCCGACGATCTCATAGGACTTCGCGCCGCGCGGAGTCTGGACCTCGACTGTGTCGCCGACGGCCTTGCCGATCAGCGCCCGGCCGATCGGCGACGTCACCGAAATGCTGCCCTTGTTGAGGTCGGCCTCGTAAGGCCCGACAATCTGGTATTTGACCTTCTCTTCAGTGTCCTCGTCGGCCAATCGCACGGTGGCGCCGAACTTCACGATCTTGCCCGTGAGCTTGCTGAAGTCGATCACCTCGGCACGCGAGATGATGTTCTCGATCTCGGCAATCCGGCCTTCGATGAAGCTCTGCCGTTCGCGAGCCGACGTGTATTCGGCGTTCTCCGAAAGATCGCCATGCTCGCGCGCCGCCGCGATCGCCTTGATGATCGCCGGACGCTCCACGCTCTTCAGATGCTTGAGTTCGTCCTCGAGGCTTTTCAGCCCCTCGGCCGTCGTCGGAACCCTTTCCATTGCCGGATCGTCCTCAATGAATCGTGCGGCGTCAACGGCCAACGGACCGGCCAAAAGACCCGCGGGGGGCAGGCGAGGTCCGATCGCCCGATATGGGCAGCCGGAAACGGGCGGTTAAAACGTCGTTTTGAAGTAGGATTGCAAGGGTGCCACGTCCAGAGCGCCGGCGCGCAATGCCCCAATACCTTCGACCGACGCCTTGGCACCGGCAACAGTCGTATAATACGCAATCTTGTTCATCAGCGCCGTGCGCCGGAGCGTAAAGCTGTCGGTCAGCGCGTTTGCGCCGTCGACGGTATTGAAGACAAGCTGGACCTTGCCGTCCTTCATCAGGTCGACGATGTGAGGCCGGCCCTCGAGCACCTTGTTGACCCGCTGGGTTTCGATGCCGTGCTTGCGCAGGAAGTCCGAGGTACCGCCAGTGGCAACCACGGTGAAGCCGAGTTCGACCAGCCGCTTGACCGGCTTGACCATCGCCGCCTTGTCCTGGTCCTTGACGGAGACGAAGACCACGCCCTCGACCGGGACCTTGCTGCCGGCGCCGAGCTGCGACTTGGCGAAGGCCCGGCCGAAATTCGTGTCGAGACCCATGACCTCGCCGGTCGAACGCATCTCGGGGCCGAGGATGATGTCGACGCCAGGGAAGCGGGCGAACGGGAAGACCGCCTCCTTGACCGCAACGTGCTTGCCGCGTGACTTCCTGATGGCCAGTGCCTTCAGCGGCTCTCCGACCATGAGCCGGGCGGCGTACTTGGCGATCGGCTGACCTGTCGCCTTGGCGACGAACGGCACGGTGCGACTGGCCCGCGGATTGACCTCGAGCACGTAGACCTCGCCATCCTTGACCGCGTACTGCACGTTCATCAGGCCTACGACCTTGAGTGCCTTGGCCATTGCCTCGGTCTGGCGCTCGATCTCGACCAGGATCTTCGATGGCAGCGAATGCGGCGGCAGCGAGCAGGCCGAGTCGCCGGAATGGATTCCCGCCTCCTCGATGTGCTCCATGATGCCGGCAACGAAGACGTTCTGGTCTTTGTCGGCGAGAGCATCGACGTCGACCTCGATGGCGTCGCGCAGATAGGAATCGATCAGCACCGGCGTGTCGCCCGAGACTTTCACGGCCTCGCGCGTGTAGCGCTCGATGCCGTCGCGGTCGTAGACGATCTGCATCGCGCGCCCGCCCAGCACGTAGGAGGGACGAATGACGACCGGGTAGCCGATCTTCTCGGCGACGGCAATTGCCTGCTCCTGCGAGATCGCCGTGCCGTTGTCCGGTTGCCGGAGCTTCAGTTTGTGGATCAGCTTCTGGAAGCGGTCGCGGTCCTCGGCCAGGTCGATGGCGTCGGGCGAGGTGCCGAGGATGGGGATGCCCACCGCCTCGAGGGGCTTGGCGAGCTTGAGCGGCGTCTGGCCACCGAACTGCACGATCAGGCCCAGCAGCTCGCCGTTCCGGCGCTCGACCTCGACCAGCTCGATCACGTCTTCGGCCGTCAGCGGCTCGAAATAAAGCCGGTCGGCGGTGTCGTAGTCGGTCGAGACCGTCTCTGGATTGCAGTTGACCATGATGGTCTCGTAGCCGGCCTCGCGAAGGGCGTAGACGGCGTGGACGCAGCAATAGTCGAATTCGATGCCCTGGCCGATCCGGTTCGGCCCACCACCCAGGATGATGACCTTGCGGCGGTCGGTCGGCTGGGCCTCGCATTCTGCCGGATTGACGCCGTCGCCCTCGTAGCAGGAATAAAGGTAGGGCGTGTGCGACTCGAACTCGGCGGCACAGGTGTCGATGCGCTTGAACACCGGCCGGATGCCAAGACTGCGGCGACGGGTGGCCACGTCGACCGCCTTCTGGCCGGTGAGTTCGGCGAGACGATCGTCGGAGAAGCCCTTCTTCTTGAGATCGAGCAGACCCTTGGCGTCCTTGGGCAGGCCACGCGTGCGAACGATCGCTTCGGCCTCCACAAGCTCCCGGATCTGGCGCAGGAACCATGGCTCGTATTTCGAGGCCTGGGCGATCTCATCGACCGAGAGGCCGTGGCGAAACGCCTGGGCGATCACCAGGATACGGTCGGGTGTCGGTCGGGCGAGCGCGCCCACGATGGCGGCCTTGTCGGGCGCGCCCTTGATTTCGATCTCGTTGAGACCGGTCAACCCGGTCTCCATCGACCGCAGCGCCTTCTGCAGCGATTCCTGGAACGTGCGGCCGATCGACATCGCCTCGCCCACGCTCTTCATCGAGGTGGTGAGCAGCGCCTCCGCCCCGGGGAATTTCTCGAAGGCGAAGCGCGGCATCTTGGTGACGACGTAGTCGATCGTGGGCTCGAACGAGGCGGGCGTCG
>Ga0207952_1000347_pt1 | contig 41921 bp, 39 predicted proteins | sample SubbioR12Aug_8Ca_FD_184831 | JGI IMG/M metagenome (GOLD analysis project Ga0207952, IMG submission 184831) | Serpentinite rock and fluid subsurface biosphere microbial communities from McLaughlin Reserve, California, USA - CR12Aug_8Ca (SPAdes) | ecosystem: Environmental > Terrestrial > Deep... | reverse complement strand
TTCAGGCGCCGATCTTCCAGATCGGCAGTTTGCACTTCGTCTTCAGCCCAGGTGCTCATCGTTATTCTCCTTCTTCTGTCCGCCACTTGGTAGTTTAGTCTTTCGCGGACTTGTGTATAACGATGAGCGCTCCGCGTGGGAACGAGATACGACAGAATTTAAGCCAAATTATTGATCGGCGCTTCGGGATTGACGTCGGCTTCGTAATCGACGCCGTCCACCTCGAAACCGAACAATTTCATAAACTCGTGTTTATAGCCGGCGAAATCGGTCAAGGCGTTGATATTGTCGTTGTTAACCTGTTGCCACAGGGCGTTGACCTTGTCCTGCACTTGCGGTTGCAATTCCTTCAGGTCGGCGCGCAGGCGGCCTTCGTCGTCCAGTATCGGGCTGGCGCCGTACAAACTGTCGCGGAACAAGCCGTTGACCTGCTCGATACAGCCTTCATGGGTGCCCTGTTCCTTCATGACTTTAAACAACAAGGCCAAATACAGCGGCATCACCGGAATCGCCGCGCTGGCCTGGGTGACCACGGCTTTCAAGACCGAAACCCGTGCATCGCCGCCCAGTGCCGCCAATTTGGCGCGAATATCGATGACGCGTTTATCCAGATCTTTCTTGGCCGCGCCTATGGTGCCGTGCCAGTAAATATCCCAGGTGACTTTTTCGCCCAGATAGGTAAAGGCGGTGGTTTTGGCGCCTTCCGCCAGCACATCGGCTTCGGCCAAGGCGTCTATCCACATTTGCCAGTCTTCGCCGCCCATTACGGCCACGGTGTTATCGATTTCTTCCTGCGTGGCGGCCGGTAAGGTAAAGGATTTAATCACCTCTTTATCGGTATCGATGCCATTTTGCACCAAATTCTTGCCGATCGGTTTCAGGGTTGAGTTGTGGGTCACGCCGGTTTTGGGATGCGTGCGGCGCGGTGAGGCCAGACTGTAGATCACCAGATCGACTTTGCCCATGTCCTGCTTAATAGCGTTAATGGTTTTTTGCTTGATTTCGTCGGAAAAGGCGTCGCCGTTGATGCTTTTGGCATATAGACCTTCCGCCTCGGCGAATTTATGAAACGCCGCCGAGTTGTACCAGCCTGGCGTGCCCGGCTTATCGGCCGTACCCTCGCGTTCGAAGAATACCCCCAGGGTTTTAGCACCGGCGCCGAAAGCGGAAACGATGCGCGAAGCCAGCCCGTAGCCGGTGGACGCGCCCAAAATCAGTACGTTTTTCGGACCATTGGCAATAGAGCCGCCGGCTTTGACGAAATCGATCTGCTGTCTGACATTGGCTTCGCAGCCGACCGGATGGGTGGTAACGCACATAAAGCCGCGTACGCGAGGTTTGATAATCATGTTGCTCCTCAACTCAAGCCATGAAAAATTAAGAATAGGGCTGCTTTGGCAACCTCTTCGTTATGAGCCTTAAAGTTTATCCCATGATATGGCCGAACAGGAAAATTAATGTCGACTCATTGTGAATATGGAAAGCCGATAAAGCGAAGGGCTGATGACTGTCAACCTGACGGCGAGACTGTTTTTGTTGCGTTATCCGGGATTCGTTTGTCATTCAGGTTTCTAAATTTGCGGCACTATAACCAGTACGTACCTGGCTCTGCTAAGATGTCCGCCACGCATCCCTAATTCCAGAAGACTTGTGCCTGAATTCAACAGCCACCGTATCAGTTGCCCCAACTGCAAATTAGCCGATTTATGCCTGCCCCATGGCTTGCAACCCCTGGAAGTAGCGCAACTTACCGGCATTATCAAAAACAAAAATCCGTTACAGACCGACCAGCTGCTCTATGTGCAGGGCCAAACGTGCGAAAGTCTCTATGCCATAAAATCCGGTTCTTTTCGTAGCTTTATTGCCACGGCGGACGGCGAGGAACAGACCATAGGTTTTTATTTGCCCGGCGAATTGATGGGCCTGGATGCCTTCCAGCACGGCCGTTTCAATTGTTCCGCCATGGCCTTGGAAACCGCATCGGTCTGCGAATTGCCTTTGGCGCAACTCAATGAACTCTGCGCCGGCATCCCCAGTTTGCAAAAACAAATGATGCGTACCCTGGGCAAGGAAATCGCTTCCGATCACGACAAGATATTGCTCGGGCATCGCCCAGCCAAACAGCGCATGGCGACTTTTTTGTTGATGCTGTCAAACCGTTATGCGGCACTGGGTTTTTCAAGCACCTTGTTTAATTTGACGATGAGTCGATACGACATTGCCAACTACTTGGGTTTGACGATTGAAACCGTCAGCAGGCAATTAGGTTTGCTCGGCCGGCAAGGCGTTATCACCGTCAAGCAGAGAGGGATTATGATCAATAACATGCAAGCATTGCAGCTGATTGTAAATGCCTGTCCGCAAGCTTGCACGACAGCAGCTGTTTGATATTACCGCGTCATCGTTTAACACGGTAATATCCTGACTAAATCGCCTTAACCGGCGGTTTTAGCCGCGTCCGGTTTTGGTTTGCTTGGGCCGACGCCTTGCTCGCCGCAGGCGGTCAGCAGGGTTGAAGCGGCAAGCATGATCAACAAAATTTGGCTGATTTTTTTCATACATTATTCTCGTATAGTAGATTGAGTCCGCCTCCCCTTTAATTAACCGGCAGGCTAATTAAGTCGGAGGCCAAAAAGCCTAAGTGGCTTTCGGTCATCATGGCAGCAATCCACATCCCTGGTTTGATATAGATCAAATGGATTGACCTTTGCTTATGCGTTTTCGAAAACCGACTGTAGCGAAAAAAAACAGTGTAACCACGGACGATACGATCAGCCGTTAAGGCTTGTACCTATTCGCGGCGCTTTCTTGATAAACTCAGACCGTCCTTGTCGACCGCAGAGTTACCGACCACAACCAGTCATTTTATAATTCTCTGCATTCAACGCTTTTAACTCGATGGTTCATCTATGAGCGAAACCCTACATATAGTCTGCCCTCATTGTTCGGCGACTAACCGCCTGCCGACTGAACGTCTGCGGCAAAACCCTAAATGCGGCTTATGCCATCAAACTATTTTTGACGCGCAGCCACTGTCATTGACCAGCCAAAATTTTGACAAAAACCTTACCCGTAACGATATTCCGCTGCTGGTCGACTTTTGGGCAGACTGGTGCGGGCCCTGTAAGATGATGGCGCCGGCTTTTGCACAAGCCGCACAAATGCTAGAACCGGATATCCGCCTCGGCAAGCTGAATACGGAAACCGAGGCCGCCATCAGCGCCCGTTACAACATACGCAGCATTCCGACATTGATTTTGTTTAAAGGCGGACGCGAGCGGGCCAGACAAGCGGGCGCGATGAGCGCACAGGACATCGCGCGCTGGGCGACAAGCCATTTGTAAACTTACCGCATGCAAGTGGACTAAGGCGGCTACTCGGCGGATGTACGGGTGTAGCGGTGTTTGACGCCGAGCGGGAAATAATCCGGGTCGGCAAAGCCATGTAATGTAACGTGCGGCAGTTGCCGCTCGGCGGGCGTGTAATTTGCGAATTCGCTGTTCAGCCTCAATAACTGCTGTTTTATGGCGACTTCGATGGTTTCTCGCAAGAGACGATCCGGCGGAACATCCGGCTGCAATTCCACGGCAACCCGTAATGCCTTATCTCCCGCAGGCGTGTCCAGCACTTGCAACACGAACTTTCCGGTTACCCACCGTGCAACATCGGCCTGCTCCAAGCCGACCGATATGTTTTCCGGGTAAATATTGGCTCCGTAATAGGACACCGTAAAATCCGCCCGGCCGAATACAAACACAAAAGGCAATGCTCGTGGTTTGAAATCCACCGGTAAACCCAGATCAGCAATTGACTGAATACCGTGTTGTTTCAAAAAATCCCACATTTCATCGAAACCCAGCACCCCGCCTTTATCGGCAATATGGTAGCGAATAAGCGGCACGCTGTTCTCGCCGGACACCACCAGGGTATTTTCATGCACTTCAAAAAACCGGTTGCAGGGATCGTATTGCACCAAGGTAGGCAGACGCGATTCGCCGAACAATTCGCGGGCGGCACTCGGCCGATCGGCCAACCAGCGGCGTATGGCGATACTGAACGGCGTCTCGTTACCCAACACGCCGCCGTCGGCGGTACCGTACAGCGAAGCCAAGTCGAAACAAGGCTGTAGCGAGCCGGTACGCTGCCCGAGCAGCGTCCGCCACTCTTCGCTGAAAACCTCGCCAGCAAATACCAGTTTTGTGCGGTATTCCGCCCACGCCATGCCCTCGGCGGCTCCGGCGTCCAGCACATCTTTAACAAACGGCGGATAACCCAACAGCACTGTCTGTTCGAAATGCGGCGCCAACTCCCGCACCACCCGGAAAATTTCCGCTTTGTTGTTGCCGGGCGTCGCCACCATCAGCGGATACCCTTTGCGCGCCAAATGCCAGCAGCAAGACGTAGTAAACAAGCCGCCCACCCAGTTACCCAACGCAAAACAGACCACCGCCAAGGTGCTGCGTCGATCAGCCGCAAAACTATCCACAAAAACCTGCTCGAAACGTACCGCCACATCCAACTCGTACGCCGCCGAACGCGGCCAAAACGTCGGTTGGCCGGTAGAGCCGGACGATACAGCCACCCGATCAGCGCCGTGCAAGCTGCCGCCGAAGCAGCGCCGCGGCAATGCATACGCTTGCATGTAATTAGCTTTGTTCATCAAGGGCAGGGTTTGAAACGTGGGGTAATCGGCAATCTCGGCGAGATCGATTTTTCGCGTTTCCAAAAAGTCGCGATAAGCCGGTACCTGTTCGGCGCAACGCTTAAACAGAGCCAATACGCGGGCTTGCGGATCGACCGAAAGCCGCTCCTCCAGCAGTTGATCCAGCGGAGTACCGAGATATCGCTGAAAAGCGGCTTCGGTGTTTGAGATATTTTGCTTAAGCATGAAACGCTACCCCACAGCAATCAAATGAATCGCGGCAATTATTGGCTGGCTTGCAAGCGTTTTAAACTTTTTGCCACCCGGTTTGCGTCCAGCGCGGGGTCGACATCGTCGTCAATCTGCCGAATCACCAGCGCGGGATCGATAATAAACGTCCAGCGCTTGGCCATATTCAATACCGGAATCTTCACGCCGTAACGCTCCGTGACCTCGGCGTCGGGATCCGACAGTAAGCTGAACGACAGCTTGTGTTTTTCGTGAAACGCTTTCAGGTCGGCAACATCATCGGTGCTGATGCCGAACACCTCGGCATTTTGCGCGCGAATGGCGTTAATGGCGTCGCGAAACGCGCAGGCTTGCGCGGTACAGCCCGGCGTGCCGGCTTTGGGGTAAAAATACAATACTGTCCAGCCTTTGTTTTGCCGGTCCAGCAAACGCATCTCGCTGCCGTCATAGGCCGTCAATTGAAATAACGGCGCCTCCCGGCCGACCTGCAATGTGTCCGCGCGCGCAGCGGAACCCCATATCAAGCCCATTGAAAACAGCAGAAATACCCAACGAGCGCTAAACATAACCGACATAAGCAACCTCGGAAAAATCCGTCAGAAAAGCATTTAAAAATACGCTGCAAAGTCGCCTCGGCAACAGTCTTCCATCATACCAGCTCACCTCAAAAGTCAATTAAGCCATCAAATGGCAGCATTTCAGGATTTTAGTTTGTATAGCGGCGGATTGAATTTAAAACCGAAATGCTCCGGATCTTCGCCTATGACGGCGGCGGAAAAAATATAGAACACATAATCGCGGGTTTCCGCGGGTAGTTCGTAATTTTGCAGGAACGTCCAAAAATTCCTGTCCCGCGGGTTATCGGGCAATTGTTTAATCATGCTTTTCACGCGGTTATCGCCGTAGTTATAACTGGCCATTACCAACAATCCGGAGGCTTGGGCCTCGGTGCTATAGATTTTTCGGAGGTATTTAATGCCGGCCTGAGTAGCTTGGGCGAAATCGAAACGGCCGTCCTGTTCGTCATATTCAGGCACATCGGCCAGCGGCCCCGGCGTTACGCCATACTCCCGCGCGGTGCTTGCCAGCAACTGCCAGGCCCCCTTGGCTATGCCGAAGCGGGTCTCGGGGCCTATCGCGCGCGTATCGTAATTACTTTCTTGCAAAGGCAAGTAAATAAAATACAAGGGCAGACCGTAATTTTCCAACGTGGCAATAACCAGCGCCAACAAATTGTTTTTCTCCAGCGTACTGATGGCAGTCTGCAGCCTCGATGTGCCCTGCCAATACTGAATGTATTTATGCACTTCGGAAACGAATTCTTCCGGCAGTTCCAATTCGCTCTCGCCCAGTTCGCGCGCAACCTTGGCAATCAACTCGTTTTCATATTGTGCAGCAGTTGGAAATCTTAATCTAAGGCTGTTGGCCTCTTCGACATATTGCCGGTATTTGGCCTTCATGCTCGCCAAGCGCGCCCGCTCCTGGCGCATGCGCAGCCTTTCGGCGGCAATTTTCTCCTGCTGCAATTTCAATTGCTCTTGGGATATTCTGAGTTTTTCGGTATTAATTGCCGCAAGCGTTTCATCCAAAACCGCCGCGCTTTCCTCCAGCTTAATATCCGCCTGAGAGATATTCACTTCCAGCGATTTAATGTCGTAGAACATATCGATCGCCAATTTGCGGGTGTTTTCCAAGGCTATTTGCTGATACGTCACCAAGGCTACCGCCACCCCGAACAGCCCCGCCAAGGCCCAGATAACTTTTTTATAACTCTTGGAGCGCTTGACCCGGTCTTTATGAATAACCCGCCGCGCCATCAGCGTGTAATCCCCCATATCCGGACTATCTTCCGCGGCTAGTAAACGTGCTTCAATATCGGCCTGCGATACATTCCGGTGCGATGAGGCGGTATCGGCTTGGGTACCAGGATTCAAAACCGTTGGGCTGGACGCCGGAGAAGAAGGAACAGCCGGCACCGCATGGGTACGTTGCCGTATTCTGAGATAAAAACCGGCAACACCCAAGGCAATCAGAACCGGAAAATGCAAGGCTTCCTTGTTGGATATCAAACGGCCATCGATGAAAACGCCATTTGTGCTATTAAGATTATACAGCCACCAAACACCGGACTCTTGCTTGATCTCCATGTGGTAACGGCTAACCACATCATGAGAAATGACAATGCTATTATCCGCCGCCCGCCCCACTGTAAATCGATCGGAAAACCTAAAATGCCCAAGCACGTTTCCTTGAGTATTTAATAAGTCAATCTCCAGCTCATCCCTTCTATTTGGCGCCAAAACAGTTCGGTCATCGTCCTGGTTGGTATTGACGGTAATGTCAGGCTTGATTCTGGTTTTGTCATCGTTCATTGGAATCGGCTACCAATCAAGTTCGATTATGTTAATCCGGCCTTTGCCCGGTTATCACGGAAACTTCAAATCGCGACATTTTTTAATATTTAAACGGCTCAGTCGGCGCAACGGACCGATTTGTAAAACGGCCGGTTTCGATTGTAATACACTTCGAAATAGTCAACGGCAACTTGTTATAGATCGTTAAGAATCGGCGGGTTTTCCGTACAAGTATTTTAAGTCGGCAAGCAGAACTGAAAATTGCAATTTTTGCATGAGAAAACGGCTTTGAAAGTGATAGGCCGACACCATTGGTTGTGACCTGCAACTGGTAATGACGACTTAGGGGTAGCCTGGCGTTTTTAGCCATGCCAGCATAAACAAACACTGGCCGGAGAACGAAATCCCTCAGTGATGGGAATCGCCTAAATTTTTGCCGTAAACGCGATTTATTTAAACACAGTGCAGATAGTCGTTCGTGAACAATCCGCCGAAACATGGCCGAATTGAATGCCACAATTAAAAATCAGGCTTTCGAGAGCAGGAATGTAGCCGTCAGCTAAAGCAAACATTACAGAAGGCTGGCGATGGAAAATAATTGGCGTCCCCACGGGGGTTCGAACCCCGGTTACCGCCGTGAAAGGGCGGTGTCCTAGGCCACTAGACGATGGGGACTAAGACTGGTGCAGTAAAACTGCGTGGTGTAAATGTTTAACGTTTGCCAACCTAACGATTGGCGTCCCCACGGGGGTTCGAACCCCGGTTACCGCCGTGAAAGGGCGGTGTCCTAGGCCACTAGACGATGGGGACTAAGACTTTAAACAATCAACTACATTGGTGGAGCCAAGGAGGATCGAACTCCTGACCTCTTGCATGCCATGCAAGCGCTCTCCCAGCTGAGCTATGGCCCCGTAGTTGAGACCGCGCATTATACGGACTTTTACATTGTTGTCTAGTTATTTTTTATAAAGCTAATCGCGCGGGCAATTCTATCCAGGGTTTTCTCCTTGCCCAGCAAACGCAGGGTCACATCGATAGCCGGCGACACGCCGCAGCCGCAGACGGCAATCCGCAATGGCTGAGCCACCTTACCCAGGTTCAATTGCAACTGTTCGGCGCTGTTCAGCACCACTTGATGCAGGGTTTCGGCTTCCCACGCCTCAACGGCGTCGAAGCGGCTCCACAGATGCTGCAAGATGTCGTCGACGCCGGCCTTGAAATTTTTCTTCACCGCTTTTTCGTCGTAAGCTTCGAAATCGCGATAAAAGTACAAGCTTTCCTCCGCCATATCCACCAGGGTTTTACAGCGTTCCCGTTGTGCCTTCACTACCTCAACCAAGGCCGGCCCGCTGGTGGGATCGATACCGCGCTCCCCCAAATGCCAACCCAAATGGTGGGCCACGTGAGCGGGATCGCCGGTCATGATGTATTGATGATTCAACCAAATCAATTTTTCGGTATTGAAGGTCGATGCCGATACGTTGACTTTTTCCAGCTCGAACAGCGCTATCATTTCGTCGATGCTGAACAATTCCTGATCGCCATGCGACCAGCCCAGGCGCACCAGATAATTCAATAACGCTTCGGGCAAATAACCATTGTTACGATACTGCATTACGCTGACCGCGCCGTGACGCTTGGACAGGCGCGCCCCATCCGAACCCAGAATCATCGGCACGTGCGCATACACCGGCAACTGAGCCCCCAAGGCTTTCAGGATATTGATCTGCCTCGGCGTATTGTTGACGTGGTCATCGCCGCGAATAACATGGGTCACCCCCATATCCATATCGTCGACCACCACGGTCAAATTATAGGTCGGCGTACCGTCGGAACGAGCGATGATCAAATCGTCCAGTTCTTTGTTGGCGACCACGATACGGCCCTTGACCAAGTCATCAATAACGACCTCGCCTTGCTCGGGATTTTTAAACCGCACCACCCGCTCTCCGTCGCCTTCGGAGCCGTTCCGGCACTTGCCGTTGTAGCGCGGCTTTTCCTTGGCTGCCATTTGCTGTTCGCGCAAAGCGTCCAGTTCTTCGCGGCTGCAATAGCAATAATAAGCGTCGCCTTGATCCAGCAATTGCTGAATCACCTCTTTATAGCGGTCGAACCTATGAGTTTGATAGAACGGGCCTTCGTCATACTCCAAACCCAGCCATGTCATGCCTTCCAGAATGGCATTAACGGATTCCTGGCTGGAACGCTCCAGATCGGTGTCTTCGATGCGCAAAATGAATTTGCCGCCATGTTTGCGGGCATATAACCAGGAAAACAGGGCGGTTCTGGCGCCTCCCACATGCAGATAACCGGTGGGGCTGGGGGCAAAGCGGGTTCTTATACTCATTACTATTATTTACCTGTTAAAAAATCCGTCGGCACATTCCGCCGATAGCGAATGGCCGCATAAAAACGCACTCCACCAAGCCATTGATCTGAATTTAAGCCGCGGTTGCGGCCTAGGCCGGCTTGCCATCAATATCAACGCATAAAGCACTCGCTAAAGCGAGTTGGCTAAACATAGCGCTATCGGCATAAAAACCTGTATTATTCCACGGCACACGTTTAAGTTGAACGTAAGCTGTAAAAAATAAGATATCAAACTGGAATAGCAGCCAAATAATGCTAGACTCCTAACTAAGGGTAAATTACCGATAATCAAAAACAAACGGGAGATTATTAATGCAAAAAATGCTTACTGTCACCGCAGCCTTAGCGGGTGCGATATTATCCGGTTGCGCCACGCAATCCAGCAATAATTTTCAGGCCTTCCAAGCCGACGATCTGAACGCCCAAGTTCGGGCCGGCTTGCTGGTGCAAAAGACCAACAGTTTTTTCGTGCTGAACGACTCATCCTCTTCGATGAGCAAAACCTATCTGAACTCGGCGGAATATAGCGGCACCAAGCTGGACGTGGAAAAAAACCTGTTGAACAAATTCAACAGAACCATCCCAGACATTAGCTTATCTTCAGGGTTGCGTAGTTTCGGCTTTGGCCCCTGTTTAAAGTGGGGAAATACCCAATTAAACCAACCGCTGCAAAACTATTCCGTCAGCGGCTTTGAAAGCGCCATTACGTCTTTGCAGTGCTCAAGCGGCGGCACCCCATTGGCTACGGCGCTAACCGAAAGCAGTAAAGATATCGCCTCCGCCCCAGGCAATATCGCCCTGCTTGTCTTCAGCGACGGCATGGATGAAGTTTCCCCCGTGCCCGCGGCGGAAGCATTGAAGGCCCAATATGGCGACAGGTTGTGTGTGTATACCGTATGGGTGGGCAACGACGCCGATATTGCGGGTCAAGCCGGCTTACAGGAAATCGTCAGCGCGGCCGGTTGCGGCATGGCTACCGACGCCAAAGCCATTTCCAGCCCCGCCGGCATGAGCGATTTCGTTAAACAAGTCTTCTTTAAACCAGGCTCTCCGCAAGATTGCTCTACCCAGGATGACGATCATGACGGCGTCAACAATTGCGCCGACAAATGCCCCGATACCCCGAAAGGTGCGATTGTCGATAAAGACGGTTGCTGGGCCTTCCATGGCGTGTTGTTCGATTTCGACAGCGATAAAGTCAAATCGAAATACCATCCCATGATCAAAAATGCGGTTGACGTCATGAAGCTCAACCCAGGCCTGACCATAGAAATCCAAGGCCACACCGACAGTTACGGCAGCGACGCCTACAACCAGGACTTGTCCGAGCGCCGGGCGCTATCCGTGAAAAACGAACTGGTCAGCCAGGGCGTGAAAGCAAGCCGCTTGACTACCGTGGGCTTCGGCGAATCGCAACCTGTCGAATCCAACGAAACCGACGAAGGCCGCGCCTATAACCGCCGAGTCAACTACAAACGCACCGATAAATAACATTCGGCGTTAACCCGAAAGGGAGGCCTAGCCTCCCTTTTTTTTGCCTGGCGAATCAGTTTTTCAAGGGTTTTATGTCGCCGGAATGGCGCGCCTGCACCGCAAAACGGTCTTTATTTTTAGCCACCCAACCCCGCGCTTCAATCGATTGGCCGACATAGTTTCGCAGCGGCGGAAACAGGTTCAAGGTTGTATTTTCGACGCGAACCGAAGCGCGATCCGAAAACTGTAAATAACTGTATTTGGCCGTTCGCTTTAACGCGCGCACCTTGCCCGTTACGCGCTTCCAGCCTCGATAATTCTCTCCGTTCAGGGCATCAAACGGCTGCGGCGCATACGCCGGCAAAGCCCATATTCCCAATCCCGCCCGCTCGGCGTTTTGTTGCGCGTCAAGCAAGGCCTGCACGTATTTGAGATTCGGCGGATAAATATTCACCGCCGCCAACCCCTGTCTCACCAACTCCAGGTTTATCAGTGTCTTATCTTCGGTAAACACATAAGCCAGACTGCGCTGGTATTTGTCATGCTTTTCGACATCGCCTTCCAGTCTGACTTTTTGGTGCTCTATCCGCTGCCGCAACCACGCCTTGGCTTGTTCGCCGCCGGGTTCGGCATTTTTGTTACGGCCGGCAATTTCAGGCGTATTCACGCCCAACAAACGCACTTTCCGCCCATCGCTCAACAAAATCGTGTCGCCGTCAAAGACTTTTTCCACCCGGTAGTAACTTACCCCCGGCTCAACTGTTAAAATTTTGGCATTGGCTTGCTTACGGTCGGCATAATGATGCCGACCCTGCCCGTCGGTCCACTCAAACACGTCGGCATGCCCTGTCGAGGGTAATATCGCCAACAGGCAAACTTGCAACGCAACGGTCTTATTCAACATACTTACCCCTTATGATCAGCGACCAACACGTTATCGGCGCCACCCAAAACTGGCTAACTAAATTTATCATTGCCTTCAATATTTGCCCGTTCGCCCGCCGCGAACAACAAAGAAACAGTATTCGTTACCGCGTTTCGCGCACAGACCGCGCGGAAACCGCGCTGGAAACCTTAATCGAAGAATGCCGGTTTCTGGACGAGAACCCCGAAACGGAAACCACATTACTGATTTTACCGAACGGCTTTAAGGATTTTGACGACTATCTGGACATGCTGGACATTGCCGAGCGACTATTACATGCACAGCACTATGAAGGAATTTACCAACTGGCCAGCTTTCACCCCGACTATTGCTTTGAAATGGCCAGCGAGTTGGAGCAAGACGACCCGGCCAATTACACCAACCGTTCGCCCTACCCCATGCTGCATATTATCCGCGAGTCAAGCATAGAACGCGCCGTGGCGACTTACCCCGACCCGGAAAATATTCCGGCCCGCAATATCAAACTGACTCGCGAACTGGGCCTGGAAAAGTTACAAACCCTGTTGGCGGCCTGCTATCATGAATAGTAATCGAAATCCTCGGTCTTTTTTAACTTGAACGATGGCTCGCCATTGATTTCGGCGTCGACCAATTTTTCCCTCTTCTGCTCGGGCTGGGCTTTCAAGGCTTCGATAAACTCAATAAACCACGGCGCCTGTTTAACGTTATCCATATCCTCGTCTTGAAGAATATTGGCTTGGTCCGGCAAACTGCCGAAATCCTTGGCTTGCTGCAAAAACTGCTGACAGGCCTGCTCGTCGCCGCGCAAAGCACTGATACAGGCCAGATTATACGCCGCGCTGCCTTTTTGAATCCGGCAGGCTTTTTCGAAAAAATCTTCCGCCAGACCGTACAAACTGATTTTACCGTCTTCCGGACTGATGCGGGCCAGTTCCATAAACGCCACCCCGCCGTCAATGGCGGCCCCCAAATAATTGGGCGCGGTCAGCAAGCAAAATGAAAACTTGGAAATAGCATCTTCATAAATTTCAATGGCTTCGGCTACTTGCTTGCTTCTGGCTTCGTGCAGCAAGGCAAAACCCCAATTATATAACGCTTCCGAGAACATCAAATTATCGGCGATGACGCTGGCAAAACCCTGGTACGCGCTTTTGTACAGCTGTTCGGCCCTGCCGGCTTCGCTTTTACGGGCTTGCGCCACTTGTTTGATGGCGGCATCCAGAGTGGAACGCTTTTTAAGGGAACTTAAAAGTGACATGACTGACTCCTCGCTAGTCTGTTTTACGGCGGGTTTGCGATAAAATAGCATCAAAGTCTACAACATCACCGCCTATAACCGGAACATAAAATGACAGTCACCCCGCGCGACATGGAAAAGGCCAAACTTAACCAGGAAACCTCGCTGATCTCCTGGCTGGAATTGCAGCGCTTTTTTGCCGCCGGCTTGGCGATAAACGTCGAAAAAGAGCTGGATTTAGTGGAAGTCGCCTATCAATTTTCCTCGGACAATAAACAGATTGTACAAGACTGGCTGCAAACCAAACGCGTTGCCCCCGTCAGCGACCGGCAGGCGGAAGATTGGTTCGGCAATAACGCCGAGGTTTGGGCGGTTGTGGTTAAACCCTGGATCTTAGTACAGGACGCAGCCGCCCGCCCACGCCCGTTCAATCGCTGAAATAACGCCGCGCCAGCCAATAGTCCGCACTGACAAACCGGCCGCCGCCCATAAAAAACAGCACCAGCAGCATAATAAAATAGGTGGCGGCGAATTCGATGCCGTTGTTTAGAATCACCAAGCTGCCGTTTTCCGTCAACCATTGGTAATCCCCTTGCGATTGCAAAATGTCCTTGGCCTGTTGCAGGCGCTCCATCGCTCCCACCGTGCGGTCGCTGGCGAAAAATCCGCTGCCCGCGGCAATAGCCAGCCAGCCGTTGCTCCAGTGCGTGGTAATGGCCGCAAACACCATGATCACCATTAACGGCAAGGCTATCAGCCGGGTCGCCAACCCCAGCAGCAATAGCAACGCACCCACGGTTTCAAACAAGCCGACCAAAAACACCAACAGATAAGGCACCGGCAAACCCAAGCCCCATTCGGCATTGCCAAACCATTCGGCGGTTTCGGAAAAATTAGTGAATTTTTTGCTGCCGGCCATCCAGAATACCGGCGCTAAATATAAGCGAAGCAGCAACGGCGCCAAAAAATCCAAAAACCGGGCCTTGTCAAAAGCCCGACTCAGCACGACTACCGTATCGGGCGCTTTTTCAAGCGCTAACGCCATTAGTTCGGAAAAAGTTTTATTATTCATGTTCCCTCCTCGTGTAACCCGATTGAGATATGAACATCAGCCCCGCATCCTTGTTTGCCGATATTCCCCGACAACTACCGGAAGAATTATGCCAAACGTTGCTTGAGAATCCCACCGTTCGCATCGAACGCATATTATCCCAGGGCCACTATAGCGCAGAAAACGCTTGGTACGATCAAGAACAAGCAGAATGGGTGCTATTGTTGCAAGGTAAAGCCAGAATCGGCTTTATCGACGCCGAGCCGGTCGAACTGAACCCCGGGGATTATCTGCTGCTGCCCGCGCATTGCAAGCATCGGGTGGAGTGGACCGCCGCCGATCGGGTGAGTATCTGGCTAGCCATCCATATCCGCGACTAAACGGAGCCGCAACGACTATCTTTACCCCAGATGCGGCTGTTGACACTATTCATACCCCAAACGTATTCTGTGCCGTTAAAGGATAAGGACAGTAAGGGATTATATGCTCGGCTTTTTTCCATACCCCAGGATTATGAGACCCATGCAGTACACATCCGCATTGTTAATCAGCCGTAGCGCCGGCATCTTCACTATTGCCTTGGGATTTATTGTTCTATGCGGCTGGGCGCTGGATATCAATATGCTGAAAAGCGTTCTTCCCGGGCTTACCACCATGAAACCCAATACTGCTGTCGGCTTCATGCTGACCGGTATTTCATTAAGCATGCTAACCATAGCGCCTGGCAAAGGAATCGCAAAATGGATATCCCAAATGCCGGCATGGCTGGTCATTTCATTTGGAATACTCACATTTGTCCAATATATATTCGATTTAAACCTCGCCATCGACAACCTGTTGTTTCAGGTACCGCCGGGAGCCTCCTACAGCAGCCAGCATCCGGCACGCATGGCGCCGCAAACCGCGCTGCTCTTTTCAATTTTTAGCGGCTCGATTTTACTGCTCGGAAAACGTCAAACTCAGGCAATCGTGCAATATGCGGTACTGGCCATCTCGGCCGTACCCGTGCTGACCATGCTAGGTTATTTGTTCGGCATACAAACCTTGCCTTTGATCGGCGCCTATAAACCCGCGGCCATCCATACCACCGTGGGCTTTTTACTATTATCGGCCGGTATTTTGGCAACCACCGCGGAAACGGGTGTTTTCGCACGCTGGCGGTACAAGTTGCCGAATATCGCCTTCGGCCTGGCTTTGGCACTGCTATCCCTAGCCGTTGCAGCCACTATCCTCAATTCACGGCGCGCCGCCGAAAGCGGCAACAGGCATATCAAATTGTATGAAGTTTTATGGCGGCTGGAAAAAGTTGCCGCCGAAGCCGAACAAAGCATTGCCGCCAATCGCGGATTCGTCATTACCGGGCACGAAACATTTATTACATCGCTTGAGCACTCCCGCATAAGACTGCACGGCAATCTGGCGGAGATACGGAACCTGACAACCGATCCGGAGCAACTGAAACAACTGTCCGTACTGGAATCCTTGATCGCTGTTAGAAACCGGATCGGTGACGACATTATCCGGTTGCGGCAAGAAAAAGGTCTAAGGGAAGCTGCCGACTTATTGGGTCAAGGGGAAGGCGAGCGGATTAACCGGCAAATCCGGACAAAAATGGATGCGATCATTCTGGCTGAAAAAAACAGTTTGGCGCAGATCGAGAATCAAGCCCGGACCGATGAAAACCATGCTCTGATCGCTTTATCGTTCGCTCTGCTCACCGGCCTATGCCTGATTGGTTTCGGCCTGGTCTCGTTAAAAATGCAGATACGCCAACATAAACTAACCGAAGCCGAACGTAACCGTCTGATTGCGATCCTCGAGTCTACTACCGACTTCGTCAGTACCGCTGATTTGCAAGCCAATATTACTTATATCAACCGTGCCGGACGCGCCATGCTGGCACTTGGCGACCGGCCCGTTTCAGAATTGGCTATTGCCGATCTTCACCCTGCTTGGGCGCTCGAAATAATTTCGGGACAGGGGATCCCCGCCGCAAAACTGCAGGGTTCCTGGCAGGGGGAAACGGCGCTGCTAACCTCGGCAGGACGTGAGATTCCGGTTTCTCAGGTTATTTTGGCTAACCGCGACGCACGGGGTGAAATCAATTTTCTGTCCACCGTTATGCGCGATATCAGCGACCTGAAAACGGCGCAAAAAGCGTTAGCGGAAAGCGAACAGCGCTACCGCCTGCTAAGCGAGTATGCCCCGGAAGCCATCATGGTGTTAGATGTCGACAAGAAATGTTTTGTGGATGCCAACAGCAATACCTTGCAACTTTTCGGCGTATCGCGCGAACAACTGCCTCATTGCACGCCTGTAACGCTAAGTCCGCCGAGACAAGCCGACGGCCGTTTGTCGGCGGAAGCCGCCGAAGACAAAATTCGGGAGGCCCTAGCCGGCGGCGCACCTGTTTTCGAATGGATTCATCTCAACGCTGCCGGCCGGGAGATTCCCTGCGAAATACGCCTGCTGCGCATGCCCAAGGAAGGCCGCAGCCTGATTCGCGGCAGCGTTACCGACATCAGCAACCGCAAAAATGCTGAAAATGCCTTGCGCATTCGCGACAACGCGCTTAAAACTTCGCTAAACGCGGTTGCCATGGCCGATGCATACGGCCACCTTACCTACGTCAACGACAGTTTTTTAGCGCTTTGGGGATATGCGGACGCCGGGGAAGTCTTGGGCAAGCCGGCGACTATATTATGGCAAGCCCCGGCGCTTGCCCAAGAGATCATGACGGCCATGGTCAATACCAGGCAACCCTGGCGCGGACAGTTAACGGGGTTGAAAAAAAGCGGCGAATTATTCGAGGTGGAGATTTCCGGGAATATTGCCTATGACAAAGATGGTAAGCCTATTGCCTTGATCGCTTCTTTTCTGGACATCAGCGAACGTTGTCGCCTTGAAGAGTTGCAGCGGCAGATGTTGCAGAGATTCGACACCCTTGCCAATGCTTCTCCGGCCTTGATTTGGACTTCCGGCCTTGACAAGCAGTGCGACTGGTTTAATCGGTGCTGGCTGGAATTCACCGGCCGGACGATTGAACAGGAAAAAGGTAGCGGTTGGACGGAAGGCGTACATCCGCAAGACCTCGAACACTGCCTGTCGACCTATATCAGCGCCTTCGATGCGCGGCAACCCTTTGCCATGGAATACCGCCTGCGCCGCCATGACGGGAAATACCGCTGGTTATTCGACCAAGGCTTACCGCGCCATGACGCCAACGGCGACTTCCTTGGTTATATCGGTTCCTGTATGGATATTACCGAGGAAAAAAATGTTCGAGATGAATTGAATATTTCCGAACAGCGTTTACGACTGGCTTTGCGGGCCGCCAATCAGGGCATGTTCGATCTTGACTTAGAAAGCGGAAAAGCGATCGTCAGCCCTGAATATCCGCTAATGCTGGGTTATGACCCGGATAATTTCAGTGAAACGTATACGACTTGGTTCGAACGTTTACATCCCGATGACAGGGAGCGAGTGGGGCAAACCTACCATAGTTACATCGCCGGCGAGTTACGGGAATATAAAGTCGAGTTCCGTTTGCGCATGCGTTCCGGAGAATGGAAATGGATACTGTCCCAAGGCAGCGTGGTGGAATATACGCCCGATGGCCAACCCTTGCGCATGCTGGGGACACATACCGACATCGATATGCGCAAACTCGCCGAACAAAAATTGCAGGAGCGGGAAGCTTTTTACCGCGGCGTCATCGAAGCCTCGCCCGACAGTTTTTGGTTGGTCGATACGTATGGCCGCTTACTTCAGGTCAGCGACAGTTATTGCCGACGCTCGGGCTACAGTCAAAACGAGTTATTGGCCATGAGCATAATGGATCTGGACGCCAACATGCCCTCTTCGGAAATTGTCGAGCGCATTCAGTTACTGAAACAAGAAAAACATGCCGTATTTGAGTCCAGACACCGCGCAAAAGACGGCTCGACATGGCCGGTGGAAGTCAGTACGGTATTTTTGCCCGTGGCAGGCGGCCGCTTTTTTTCCTTCATTCGCGATATTAGCGAGCGTAAACGCGCGGAAAATAATCTGCGACAACTTTACGATCTTCAGTCCAAGATAGCCTCCCGACTTCCTGGAGTGATATATCAATACAAGCTTCGTCCGGATGGTTCGTCCTGTTTTCCTTATGCCAGCGAGGCTATACGAGATATCTATCGTGTTACCCCCGAGAGTGTGGCCGAGGATGCATCCTCGGTTTTGGCGGTTTTACACCCTGACGATTTCCAAGGCATCATCGATTCGATCCGAATATCGGCCGAAACTCTGGAGCCTTGGCAACATGAATATCGTGTGCGATATGCCGATGGCACGGAAAGATGGCTATTCGGGAATTCTTTACCGGAGCGGGAAGCGGATGGCTCTGTTGTGTGGTTTGGTTTTATTACGGATATTACCGAGCGTAAACGCTTGGAAAATCAACTGCGCGCCAGCGAGGCCTCGTTGAAAGAAGCGCAAAGATTGGCGCAAATCGGCAGTTGGGAACTGGATTTAATCAATAACAAGCTGGATTGGTCGGAAGAAATTTTTCGTATTTTCGAGCTCGATCCGGCACAATTTAGCGCCTCCTATGAAGCTTTTCTGGAAACCGTCCACCCCGAAGACCGGTCGTTGGTCAACACTGCCTATCTCGACTCGGTCAAAAACCACGGCAACTACAACATCATCCACCGCCTGCAAACAACGGACGGCCGTATTAAATACGTGCACGAACGCGGCGAGACTTTCTACCGGCAAGACCAAGCCATCCGCTCGATAGGCACCGTTCAGGACATTACCCAGGCGAAATTGGCCGAGCAGGAATTGCTGCTGTATCGGAACCACCTGGAAACCTTGGTAACAAAGCGCACGGCGGAACTCGAGGCGGTAAATCAGGAACTGGAAGCGTTTGCCTATTCGGTATCCCACGACTTACGGGCGCCCTTGCGCGGCATTGATGGTTTCAGTCAAGCATTGCTCGAAGACTACGGCGACAAACTGGACGGCACGGGCCGAAATTATCTCGAACGCGTTCGCGGCGCCAGTCAGAGAATGGGCATTCTGATTGACGACCTCTTAAAATTATCGCGCATCACCCGCGCCATTCTCAAACACGCGCCGGTTGATCTAAGCAGCCTGGCGGATACGGTACTCCGCCAGTTGCGGGAAGCAAACCCCGAACACCAAGTCGAAACCCGGATCGAGCCAGGGATGCGGGTCAACGGCGATCCCGGCCTGCTTAAAATTGCCTTGGAAAACCTATTGGGCAATGCCTGGAAATACAGCGCCAAACAGGCGAATCCGCGTATAGAATGCGGCAGCTTGGCACAGAATGGCGAAACCGTTTATTACATCGGCGATAATGGCGCGGGCTTCGATATGCACTATGCCGATAAATTATTCAGGCCTTTCCAACGCTTGCACCATCGCGATCAATTCGAAGGCACCGGTATCGGCTTGGCAACGGTGAAACGTATTATTCATCGCCATGGCGGCCGTATCTGGGCCGAAAGCGAAGTCGACCAAAAAACAACTTTTTATTTCACCCTTGCACGGGAAGAATTGACCGACGACAATCAACAACCGAGGAGGGAAGCGTGAACGACAATAACAAAATAATTCTTTTGGTCGAGGATAATCCCGATGACGAAGCCCTGACTTTACGGGCACTACGGAAGAACAACATTCTTAATCAAGTAGTGGTTGCTCGAGACGGCGTGGAAGCGCTGGACTATCTGTTCGGAACCGGCGCGCACGCCGGCCGCGACGCGGCAAACCAGCCGCAGGTCATATTGCTGGATCTGAAACTGCCCAAACTGGATGGCCTGGAAGTATTGAAACGCATTCGCGCCGATATCCGAACCCGACTGCAGCCTGTCGTCATTCTGACCACCTCGAATGAAGACCGCGATATCGTCGGCAGTTATGAACTAGGCGCTAATAGTTTCATCCGCAAACCGGTTGATTTCGAACAGTTTATGGAAGCAGTGCGTCAACTGGGCCTGTATTGGCTGGTGCTCAATGTTTCGCCGCCCCAAGCTTGGTAACGCAAATGACCAAGCCATTATCGGTATTGCTGATTGAAGACTCGGAGGACGATGCCATGCCGCTGGAACGCGAATTGCGGCTGGGCGGCTACCTACCCGCCTTGCACCGGATAGACAGCGCGATACAACTCGATACCGCTTTAAAAAAAACCGACTGGGACGTCATCATCACCGACCATAACCTGCCCGGCTTCAGTTCCGAATCGGCTTTACGCATGGTGCATGAAGCCGAGCTCGACATACCCATCATCATCGTATCCGGCAGTATCGGCGAAGAAGCGGCGGTAAGGGCCATGAAAGCCGGTGCCAGCGATTACATCATGAAAGACAATATGGCGCGCTTATTACCAGCAATCGAGCGGGAGTTGCGCGACGCCGAAGTTCGCCGCCGGCAACGCGAGTCCGAAAAGACCATTCGCCATTTAGCTTTTTACGACCCATTAACCCAGTTACCCAATCGCCGGCTGCTGATGGACAGGCTGGAACACGCATTGCTAAGCAGCGCGCGCAGTAAACATTACGGCGCCTTGCTTTATCTGGACATGGACCATTTCAAAAATCTGAACGACACCAAAGGCCATCATTATGGCGATATCCTGCTTAAACAAGTGGCGATGCAACTGAAATCCTGTGTGCGCGACGAAGACACGGTCGCCCGCTTGGGCGGCGACGAATTTGTGGTCATGCTGGAAGACCTTGGCCTCGACGCCGACCACGCGGCAATTCAAGCAAAAGTAATCGGCGATAAAATTGTCGCCACGCTAAACCAGCCGTGCCTATTGAATAACTACGAGCATTACTCTTCCTGCAGTATTGGCGTTGCCCTATTCCATGGGGACATCAACCAACTGGACCACTTGCTCACCCAAGCCGATACATCGATGTACGAAGCCAAAAAAGCCGGACGCAATACCTTACGATTTTTCGACCCTACCATGCAAAAAACGCTGGAAGAACGCGTCGACATGGAAAACGCCTTGCGGCAGGCAATCAGTAAACAGCAGTTTCAGCTTTTCTACCAAATACAGGTGGATACGCAAGGCTATCCGCTCGGTGCCGAGGCGCTGATTCGTTGGCGGCACGACAGTATGGGCATGATCCCGCCAAGCGATTTTATTCCGCTGGCAGAGGAAACCAACCAGATCGAAACCATAGGCCAATGGGTCCTGGAAACCGCTTGCTTACAGGTCAAGGCTTGGGCGGACTGCCCCTTTCGGCAACATTTGACTATCGCCGTCAATGTCAGCGCTCAGCAATTCAAGCAACATAACTTCGTCGATATTGTGCAAAAAACAGCGGAACGTATCGGTATCGATCCGGCAAAACTGAAACTGGAATTGACCGAAAGCATGGTATTGATTAACGTCGAAGACGCCATTACCAAGATGAAGCGCCTGAGAGCATTAGGGTTCTATTTATCCCTGGACGACTTCGGTACCGGCTATTCATCCCTCAGCTATCTTAAACGACTACCCTTCAATCAAATCAAGATCGACCGCAGTTTTATCGTCAGCGCCACCTTCGACAGCAACGACGCCTTTTTGGTGCATATAGTCATCAGCATGGGGCAAAAATTCGGCATGGATGTGGTTGCCGAAGGCGTTGAAACCCAGGAACAGTTCGAACTGCTGGAAATTTTGGATTGCAAGGCCTTTCAGGGCTACTTGTTCGGTAAACCGATGCCCATCGAGGATTTCGAAACTTTTTTACTAAGCTTACCCAATCCGTCTACCGCGACAACGTATATCGCCTAAATCTTCCCAACGATTTCCGCAAAGCTAGCCGCGGAATCGGCTTTTGTTCCCGTTCGTACTCGGTTTTTTCTGCCCGGCACTTCCAGAGCGTCTTTTATCCGCGGGGTGGCGTTTAGTTTGATTTTGATTCGGCGCGGCTATTTTCTTTTCGGCCGATTTGGGCTTGCTGTTAGTCACGATGAGCGAGACTTTTTCATAACCCGTATCGGCGACGCGCGGAATTTCCCGTTTCAACAATTTTTCGATGGCTGCCAGTAAATAGGCCTCCTCCGAATCGACCAGGGAAATCGCCTGTCCATCCGCCCCGGCCCGGCCGGTACGGCCGATGCGGTGCACATAATCTTCCGCCACTTGCGGCAAATCGAAATTGACCACATGCGGTAACTGATCGATATCCAGGCCGCGCGCGGCGATGTCGGTGGCAATCAATGCGTTGATTTTGCCGGCCTTGAAATCTTCCAAGGCCCGCACCCGCGCGCCCTGGCTTTTGTCGCCATGCAAGGCGGCGCAACGGATGCCGTCCTTGATTAACTGCTTGCTCAAGCGGTCGGCGCCGTGCTTGGTTCTGACGAATACCAACACTTGTTGCCAATTTCCGTTGCCGATTAAAAAAGACAGCAGCTCGCGCTTGTTTTCGCGCTTGATCGGGTAAATCAATTGCGATATGGTATCGGCGGCGGCATTTTTTTTGGCGACGGCGATTTCCACCGGATCATTTAAAATCTGCTCGGCCAAGGCGCCGATTTCCGGCGCATAGGTAGCGGAAAACAACAGGTTTTGCCGCTTGGCCGGCAATAGGGCAATGATTTTGCGGATATCGCGAATAAAGCCCATATCCAGCATGCGGTCGGCCTCGTCCAGCACAAAATGTTGGACGTGGGAAAGGCTCAAGTGCTGTTGCTGAATCAAGTCCAGCAGCCGCCCCGGCGTGGCTATCACAATGTCGGTACCGCGCTGGATTTTTTGAATCTGCGGATTGATGCTGACGCCGCCATAAATGGCTTCGGCAAAAAACGGCAAATGCTTGCCGTAGGTTTTGACACTTTCGTAGACCTGCATGGCCAGTTCCCGGGTGGGGGTCAAAATCAACACCCGCACCGGACGCGGTTTTTGCGGTATCGCTTGCCGCTGCAAAATCTGCAGCAAGGGTAAGGTAAACCCCGCCGTTTTACCGGTGCCGGTCTGCGCCCCCGCCAAAACATCGCGGCCTTGCAAAATCACCGGTATGGCTTGAGCCTGGATCGGCGTGGGTGTTATATAGCCTTGTTCCGCGACAGCTTGTAGCAACTGCTCGGAGAGAGCCAATTCTGAAAATGTCATTCATTAACCTTAAATAAGCGCCGTATCCAACGGCAAATAAAATCATCCCGCACATGGTATTTTTATTAAAAACCTATACAATTCAATAAGGCTATAAAAAAAAACAGCCCAAGGCAGGCAAGCATAACCGCTAGATGGAGAAAACCGCATGAAGCCGGAAAAACGCATACACAAACGCATCAAACCCAAAGGCTTACAGGCCGGGTTAATTTTTAACTCGGAACAACAAGAAATCGCCTTGGATGCGGACATTATAGACATTAGCTATACAGGCATCCGGGTTAAGTTAAAACAACCCATCGCCACGGACATGACAGGCAATATCAGGATTAATATGCTGTTGCCTGAATCGAATACGCCTTTCTGCGTTCACGGCATTTTAAAGCATCAAGCCTCGAACGACGAGTGCGGACTGCATTATGTAGACCATGTGCACGGCTCCATCGACGACTTGATGTTCGAATGCGTGGAACTCGACGAAACCACGGTTTTGATCAAAACCGCTTAATCTCATCGCTCCCCGGTTAAAGGCCAACGCGCCAACGGGCGCCGCCAATTAACCGGTGATGACGAAGCGCACCGCATCCAATCGCAATTGCGCATCCTGGATGCTTTCGTGCGCCAGCATGGTCATTTCCTTTAATTGTTGAATTTCCTGATCCTTGATGCCGGGGTTGATTTTCTTCAATCTGACCATGCGCTTGATTTCGCCGGTGAACGCCGCAATCATGCGGTTGCTGCTTTCGGCAATCAAACCTTGCATCAACGCTTTAGCCTTTTGTTCGCCGGCGTTGAGCATATCCTGAATATGTTGGCGCTGGCTGTTTAAAAACTGCCCAATCTGCTCTTTATCGATACTGTCCGGTGTATCCAGCATGGAATCGTGTGAAATTGCAGCGGTTAAATCCTTTTTATTCTGGTCGATCAAAACCCTGAGCGGCGTAGGCGGTAAAAAGCGGCCAATCTGCAATTCCGCCGGCGCGCTGCATTCCACGATAAACAGCAGTTCCAATAAAAACTGCCCGGCTTTCAATTTCGGCTGCTTAATAACACTGACCGCGGCATTGCCGGTTTCGCTGGACAACACCAAATCCATGGCCGATAGCACCATCGGGTGTTCCTGCGTCAAAAACTGCATATCTTCCCGCGCCAACGCGATGTCCCTATCCACGGTAACGGTCAAGCCCTCGTCTTGCAACATCGGGAAATGCGCGATGCGTAAATTCTCGCTCGGCCAAAGGATGTGGCAATGTTTGGAGTGATACTCGACATCCACCCCGTAACAGTCGAACAGAGCCTCCATATAAGGCCATAAACTACCATCGTTTTCGATGGTTTCCAGCTGCCGAATCAGCTCGGCCGCTTCCGCCGGGCGGCAGGAGTTCAGTTCCAATAGCTGGTCGCGGCCGTTTTGCAATTCGGCTTCAATCCGTTCGCTCAGCGCTCGGGTCGCCGCAATGAAATCCTCGATATTTGCCTGCTCCTGGCCCGCCAATAGCAGCTTCAATTGCGCATCCATCTGCTTGGCGACATGGCCCGCCGCGGAACAATTATGTCTAAAGGCATCCAGACCTTCTTCATACCATCGGAACAGTAGATGTTGCGGACTGTTCACCAAATACGGAATGTGAATTTGGATCACTTGCTTTTGACCGATGCGGTCCAGCCGGCCGATACGTTGTTGCAACAAGTCCGGATTTTGCGGTAGATCGAATAAAATCAAATGCCGGACAAATTGAAAATTCCGGCCTTCGCTGCCGATTTCCGAACACAGCAATACCTGAGCCCGGCTTTCGTCGTCGGCAAAAAATGCCGCGGCCCGGTCCCGCTCGACAATACTCATGCCCTCATGAAACACCGCCGCCACATGGCCCAAATGTTGGCGCAAGAGTTGGTCCAACTGAATCACCGTTTCGGCGCGTTGGCAGATCAACAAGGCCTTTTCCTCGCCCAGCGCCTTTAATTTATCCACCAGCCATAAAAAGTACGGACTGCTTGCCAAATCGGCGCCCGGCTCGCCCTGCAACGGGTAGCCGTAGCGTTCCCGGTCCGGAAAGCCTTGCACGGTATGCCTGGAATTTCTGAACAAAATCCGCCCGGTGCCGTGGTGATCCAACAATAATTTGATCAATTCTTCCCGCACATTCGTATCCGCCGGCTGCGCGTTGAACTGCTGCAGCAGCGTTTCAACATTGTCGTGCTGTAACAGAGTTTTAAGCCGGACCTGCTCGTCCGCGGGCAATGCTTGACCGGAGATCAGGCGGTTGGCCAACTCGGCGACCGGGGCAAACTGGCTTTCTTCCGCGACGAAGTGCCGAAAACTGTAAAAACGGTCGGGATCCAGCAAGCGTAAACGGGCAAAGTGGCTTTCCTTGCCTAATTGCTCAGGTGTCGCAGTCAGTAAAATCAAACCATCCACGCTATTGGCCAATTTTTCGACAAACAGGTAGTCGGCGCTGGGCGTGGCTTCGCTCCATTCCAGATGGTGGGCTTCATCGACCACGACCATGTCCCAGCCTGCATCCAACGCTTGTGTCTGGCGCTCGGGGAAATCGGCAAAAAACTGCTGGCTGCAGAGCACCAATTGTTCAGTCGAAAACGGATTATCGCCATCTTCCCGACATGCCAGGCAACGGGTTTCGTCCAACAGGCTGAAGCGCAGATTGAAGCGGCGAAGCATCTCAACCAACCATTGATACATCAGGGCTTCTGGCACCACTATCAGAACCCGTTGGCTTAAGCCATTAATCAGACGGTGTTGCAGAATCAAACCCGCTTCAATGGTTTTACCCAAGCCCACTTCGTCCGCCAGCATAATCCTGGGGGCAATCCGGTTGGCCGCTTGATGGGCAATGTATAATTGGTGCGGAATCAACGCGGCCCGCGCGCCCTGCAAACCTTTCACCGCGGATTGTTGATGCCGCTGCTGACGCCGCCAAGTTTCATATCGCAAACTAAACCAGGCGCTGGGATCGAATTGCCCGGTAAACAGGCGGTCCTGCGGCTTATTGAACTGTATGTGGTGATTCAGTTCCATTTCATCGATTTGCTGAAACCGGCCATCCTCGTCCAACCCGAAATAGCTCAGCAACCCATTTTGTTGCTGCACTTGTTGCACGGTAATTTTGCAATATTCGATGGATTCAACCACGTCGCCTTCGGCAAACCGCACCCGGGTCAACGGCGCATTGTCCCGCGCATAAACCCGCTTGTCGCCCGTGGCCAAAAACAGTACCGTAACGCGGTTAAACTCCGCTTCCAAAATCATGCCTAAACCGAGTTCGGACTCGGTATTACTAATCCAGCGTTGGCCGGGAATAAAATCAATCATTAAAAACGCGTATTATAAATATTTAAAAATTTTAAAGAAAAAGAAACAGCACTCTAATCGAGCTAAAAGTATTAGTTTGACCGTATTATTGAATAAATATTATTCCATATAGGGCAAGGGAATAAATGGGTAATCTTTTATGCCTGATTTTTCCCGGCTCTGATACCAGATATTGACGCCATCGACAACCACCTCTTCTTTACCGACAAAAACATTCGAATCAAACTTAGTCTCGACATCCTCCCCCGCCGCATGCAGTAAATTGTTCCGCCCCTTTCTCTCCATAATCACGACATTATTTTTCAACTCGACATAATTACTTTTATGTTTATAGCCTTCCAAGCCATATCCAATCAAATCGGAGTTCACGGAGCCGGGGCCTTTTTCTAAAATAGAATTGCGAATACTGACAATGCCGCCATTCGGTATATCGATAAGCCTACTGCTATCGGACGACAGAGAAGCCACTACGCTTCTAACAATCTCCGTTACCCTTGCCCGGGATTTTATTTCGTGGCCTTGATCGACCGCGGCAATAAACAAACTGTCTTCAATATAAAGTTCTCCGCCGACGCCAACATATATTCCATGCGACTTCCCACGCCGCCCTAACAACTCGAATCTACTGTCCTTGATTTTAACGAGCTCCGGTTGCTTACCCGTCAGCAGCCCTTGTTCGCTATCATGGAAGTACACATGATTTAACAGCAGGTTACCGCCTTCCAATCTTACACAGGCACCATTTTGATCGGGAACCTTAATGCCTCTACATTCGATATTATCGATAGTGGCGGAATTTCCTTTTATAACAATCGCGCCTTTACCGCCGGCAACGGCACCGTCGAATATAACATGCCCCCTCCCAACAACCGTAATCCCGTTTTTACGAATAAAAAGCGGTGTTTTATAAACGCCGGCGCCCAATTCCAACGTATCGCCGTCCCGCAGAGCATCTAACGCGGACTTCAAATCCGGAAACTCGCGCCCGTTCACTAAGATTTTATTCTCGCCAAGTTGATTAATGTATTTTGGCGTCCATTTACCGAAAGAAGCGTTTATCTCCTCTTGAATCTCGGCGGAATTTTTTTTATTCTTTTCAGACACCGTAAAAAATTTATTCTCTATACCATAGCGGATTTTGGGATTGCCGATTAAAACGTAAACCAACCCAATATGCGCTATAAAGCCCACCAGAGCCATATATCCCACTATTAATTTATTTAAGCGCTTAATCAAGCCGATACCCTATCGAGAGCATATAGAATAACCTTACCTTATCGGGAATAATATGAAACAAAAGCCTCCATAAACTCGGAAAGCCTATCCGTTTCCAAGTGATTGATTCCAGCCGCCGCCATCCTGCCGCCGCCGCTTGGAAATTTGGCGCATAATACGTCCGCGCCCGCTTTATTATTCAAGGGCGCTCTTACACTTACCACGTACCCTCCACGCTCGTTCAAACTCAAAACCGCATGCGCGCGGCCTGGATGGAGATTGGCTAACTCATTACTCCAAACCCCGCTAACGCGACGGGCCCACTTTTCATCCGGCAGAATAAAAAGCGCCGCGTGTTCGGTTTGAAATTCGGCTTTTGTCCGCTTGGCCAAGCGCATATCGTTGGCATAACCGTCCAGCAGGGCCTGATAAATATCACGCCGATCAGCCATAAAAGCCAACGGCGATTCATATCCATATAAAAACCGATACAGCGCATCCGGGGCAAAATTTAAATCTTCAAGATTCGTACCGTAACCATTGTAATTCAAACATATCCCAAGCTGCTTTAACGATTCGATTTGGCCATCGGATAAATTTAACCCATGCGCCACGGAAACGGCCTTGTCCGTCAGATTATCTCCAAAAGCCGCGGTTACTGCCCAAGCGCTAAAGCGGCGGCCTAAATACTGATCCACCAGCAAACTGGTGCACACATTGGCATCCGTGTTTATCAAGGCCGTTAATAGCGGGTTGACGGGAATGTCCGTGGCTTGGTGATGATCGGCGTAAAAAACCTCAACCCGCCGATCCAATAAATCCATGAGCGGCTGACGGTTTTTATCAAGCGATATATCCAGAACGTTGACGCGGTCGCCCGCCTTGGCATCGACCCGTTTTAACAAGCTTATGTCCCGTTTGACTCCCGTAACCAATATCGAATCGGCCGGCTCGGCCAAGCGCAATTGCAGCAAGGCGCAGATTCCGTCCGCATCGCCGTTAAACACATCAAAGTTCATTTACAGACCAGCCTTATGGTTTTCTTGACACGACGCCGCGCTCTTGCAGCAGCAGCAGCACTTGCTCGACACACTCGTCCAAACTGTACTTGCCGGTATCGACTTTCAACTCCGGCTTTTCCGGCGCCTCGTAGGGAGAGGAGATGCCTGTAAAATACTTAATTTCCCCTTGCCGGGCCTTTTTATACAAACCTTTTACATCGCGTTCTTCGCAAATAGCCAGATCGCAACTACAGTAAATTTCAATAAAATCGCCGTGCGGCACTAATTTTCTGGCCAAATTACGTTCCGCCCGAAACGGGGAAATGAAGGCTGTCAGCGCAATGGTTCCCGCTTCCAGCATCAATTTAGCCAATTCGGCAATCCGGCGTATGTTTTCCTGCCGGTCCTGGTCGGAAAATCCCAAATCCCCGCACAGACCATGCCTGACATTATCGCCATCCAGCACGAATGTTCTGCAACCCAGTTGATATAGACGCTCTTCAACAGCGTGCGCCAGGGTTGATTTTCCCGCTCCCGATAAGCCGGTAAACCATAAAATAACCGACTTATGTCCATTCTGTTGTTCCCGCCTGACCCTCGTTACCGTCGAGTGATGCCAAACGGTATTGCTGCTTTGTTTGTTCATAAAATTATTCGGCTAAAGCCTATTATGTGAAGTGGAAAAGACCCATTTAGCTAGAAGGCCTGACTTACTCAACGCCCATATTCCAGATTTTCAATTTTTTTTAAAACTCCATTTTCAAACTGTAAAAATTGTTTAAATCGCCTGGGACCGAAGTTATATACCCATTCGTCAATAACCACTTCTTCGTACTGATCCAACTCCAACGCACCGTAAGGGTGCCGCAAACGGCTGGCCCGCATGCCATACCGCCTGTCGGCCCACTCAGGCTCGCCGCACTTTTCCAATACGTCCGGCTTATAATCGCCTACCTGCACCAACTTGCGGCCGCAACGAAAAGCCAGCGCATCCGTCGAGGCCAAAATCAGGCACAACGCCAGCACCAGGGTTTTCATCCGTTCCCTTTAAGGGGTGACCGCGTATTGCTGGGAATAACTGGCGCCTTTATCGCATACTTTTCTGCTGACGGGCGACTCGCAGGAAATATCGCTGAATTCGGCCTTCAACTCGCCGGGCTTGTCCGGTATGAAATAAAAACGGAAATTGGGGTCGGCACTGATGGCAATATCGATTTTGGCGTTCAATACCGGCTTATCGTTAAAAGTGACTTTCAGCTGATCGATGAAATGCGATTTCCTAACGTATCTAGTCATCTGATCCATCTGCATACCCGTCAGATTGGGGTGACTGATCATTAGCTGTGCTTCGGTCGGCTGGCCGGGCTTCATGCCGTCATCCAAACGGAACTTGACTTTCCCCAATCGTTTCATGGCCTCGTCCAAGTCCGCCCCAACCGGCGCGGAACAACCGCCGCTGGCCTTGACGAACTTTTTGCTCATGGTCAGTTTGCCGTCATTGGTTTCGGCGATCGCGCGGATATTGCTGTAGGTATTCACCCGCACCCGCATGGCTAAATCCGCCTTGCCGCTTTCCGGAAAAAATTCGAATTCGCCGACAAACGGAAACGGATTTTTATCCACCAGCACCCAGATTTTTTTGATGTATTTGTCTTTACCTTGCGGCATTTTACTCGTTACCTTGACCGGTACGATCGCCGGATCTTCCGCCCGGTAAGGCGCTTCCAGCTCGATGACCGCATCCGACTCCTCAATGGTTTTGCCGGCAAAAAACTGCGTCTTCAGAGTATTGTTCCAGGTACTGTCATCATCGCCGCCTTCGGCCAACGCGGCAGCCGGCAGCAGCATAATCAAAAAAACAAATTTGGCTAAATTTTTCATGAGTTTCTCTCAGGCGTTAATTATTCAGTCTTCCCACTCAAGTTCCGCAAAGGCAATGGTGACGTTTTTACGGTGAAATTGCTCAAACAATTGCCAGTTTTTTTTTGCCGATAACCCCGCATGATCGACGGCATATTCCAAGGTTTTGCCTTGTTTGAGCATGGCCCGGATTTCGCCGGCCAATTGCTCTAAATAGGCTATATGCGGCTGCGAACCGAGCGGCCAATCTTTCACTAATGGACCGTGTCCGGGTATTACCAATTTGTAATGATTTTGCGCCAGCCGCCGCAATTCTTTCAGCCAACCTCGGATGCTGCCGTCGATCACAGGAATATGCTCTAAAAACAGCAAATCGGCCAGCCACAGTGTATCGGTATTTTTATCGTAAACGCTTAAGTCGTTATCGGTATGCGCGGCCGGGTGCGCCGTTAACACCAATTCGCGGTTACCCAAATTCAAGCTCATGGTCTGTTTGACTTGTAAATCGGGCGGAATAATGTTGTCCGGACTGACGCGGATATCCAACAACTCATCGGCCTTACTCAAATAGTGCGGCGCGCGGGTAGCCATGGCGCGCGCCAATTTGTAATGACCGACAAAGCGTACCCCCTTGTTTTTGAACGCCCTGTTTCCATAGATATGATCCGGGTGTACATGGGTATTGATCACATAACATATGGGTTTGGCTGTGACTTTTTTTACCGCCTGGCGCAACGCAATGCCTTGTTGCGGACTACCGCCGCTATCGATGACCGCCACGCAGTCGTCGCCGACGATAAAACCGATATTGGCGATTTCACCGTGATTTTCGCGGTCGGGCCAATGATGTTCGGAGCGATGAACAAACACCCCCGGAGCGGCTTCCGTTACCGGCAAGGCTGGCAAGGCCCAGCTTGCGGCGTTCATCAACAATCCTAAACCAACAAGCAATAACCGCATATCGCACCCTAAGCCGCTATTCGTTTGAAAAACTCGGATTCCGAAATAATGTCTTGATTGGTTTCGACTCTATCCAGATACACCAAGCCTTGTAAATGATCGTACTCATGCTGAAATACTCGCGCGGGAAAGTCTTCTAAAATCATCCGCCCCGGCCGCCCGTGCGCGTCTTGGTAGTCCACCCGCACGGAGCGATAGCGCGGCACCAGAGCGCGAATACCCGGCACGCTCAAACAACCTTCCCAATCCTTGACGACATTATCATCCACTATCCGAAAACGCGGATTAACCATCGCGACAGGCGCCATTTCGGGCGCTTTCGGGTAACGTGCCGTAGGCCGCGACGCGACGATAATAACCTGACGGGAAGCGCCGAGTTGCGGCGCGGCAATGCCGACACCGTTGCTTTCCAGCATCGCATTTTGCAAAACGCTCAGTAAGGCATGGAACTTCGCACAGGTGAAATCATCAATAGGCCGTGCTTTTTGGCGCAATACCTCAGCCCCCAATTGCACAATTTCAGGCTTTTCGCTCATCATAAAACCCAGGATAAATAACTTACATCAACCATGTTAGCAGACGGCAGTATACTGTTGTTTATTAGAATTTACTCACCTTTACTTTCATACGCTTTTTTGTGATAGTAACCGGGAGACGAAACAGGCACTTGTGCCGGGATATCCCCACCACATCAACCAGGAGACAACATGAAAAAAATTCAAAAAACACCTTTTGCATTGGCAATGAGCGCTTCCTTACTGCCTTTCGCCGCCAACGCCGCGCAACCCGGCAACAATCCATTCGCCATGCAGGACTTGAACTCGGGCTATATGCAAACCGCGGAAGCCGAAAAAGACGGCGCAGCCAAAATGAAAGACGGCGCCTGCGGAGAAGGAAAATGCGGCGGCCAAATGATGGATAAAACCACCGACAAAAAAGCCATCGAAGCTGTTTGCGCCGGCAAAAAAGCCGCCCCCGCCCAAAGCGGCGACAAAGCGGAAGACGGCAAAAAATCAGAACCGGCCAAATAACGCCGTGCGGCACCGGCTAATTGCCGGTGTCGATTTAAAAGCTCAGACGCTAAAACTTTCCCCGCAACCGCACATACCCTTGACATTGGGATTATTAAACTTAAAGGCTTCGTTAAAGCCCTCTCTGGCATAATCCAGCTCTATACCATTCAGTTGATCCAGGTCCGCCTGCTTAACCAGCACCTTGACATCGAACTGATCGAACACGATTTCATCCGCGGCCGGTTCATCTGCATAATCCAGCACATAAGCGTAACCGGAACATCCCGCCGGTTTCACACCCAAACGCAAGCCCAATCCGGAACCGCGTTTTTGCAACTGTTTGCGGATCTGATTCGCCGCGCGCTCGGTCACCGTAATACTCATACCGTTCTCTCCTAATTTCTTGCAAGCAATGTTGTTAAAACACTGACGAATTGATCGATTTCCTGTTCCGTATTGTCTTTACCTAGGCTAACCCGAATAGCGGATTTGGCCAATAAAGCATCCACGGCCATCGCGGCCAAAACCGGGCTGATGTGCTCTGAACCCGTAGCGCAGGCCGAGCCACTGGACACGGCGATATTCTTTTGGTCCAACTGCATCAGCAGCATTTCGCCATTGACCGCTGGGATACCGAATTGTACGGTATTGGGCAAGCGTTCCGCTTGTTCGGCAAAAATCACCACTCCCGGAATAGTCTTTAATTGCCGCTCCAGGATACCCCTAAGAGTTTGCATGCGCGCAATTCGCTGCTCAAGTTCCAACCGCGCCAATTCCGCGGCCTTACCGAATCCCACAATTGCCGGTACATTTTCGGTTCCGGCCCTTAGTCCGCGCTCTTGTTCGCCGCCGTAAAACAATGGCTGTATGTCGACGCCGGCTTGCCATGCCAAAGCCCCGCAACCTTTGGGGCCGTATATTTTATGGCTGGACAAACTCATCAAATCCACCCCCAGCCGCTTAAAACTGACCGGCATTTTACCCATGGCCTGAACCGCATCGGTATGCAGCAATCCGCCGACCGCCTTGATTTTATCCGCCCAGTCGGCTACCGGTTGAATAGCCCCGGTTTCATTGTTCGCCAACATCAACGACACGAAGTCGCCGGCTTGCAGGCCTTGTTCCGCAATCGTCCCGGGCGATACCACGCCCGCGGTATCGGCCGGCAGGGCATTGACAGCCCGGTAATGTTCCGCCCGGCGAAATGCATTTTCAGCCACTGCCGGGTGCTCGATAGCCGAAACCCATAACCGTCTGCCCCGCGCGCTGGCAAGAGCCAATGCATTGGCTTCGGTACCGCCGTTGGTGAACAGGATTTGCGCGGCTGGCACATCGATCAACGCCGCCACTTGTTCGCGAGCGGTGTCCACGGCGCTACGGGCGATACGCCCCAATCGATATAAACTGGAAGGGTTGCCGTACAGTTGCCGAAAATACGGCAACATGGCCTCCACCACCCGCTCGTCAACCGGCGTGGTGGCATTGTGATCGAAATAGATCATTTAAGCCGATTTTCGTTCCTGCAGCGTCTGAATATCGATAACCTGTTCGGACTGCTTGGCCTGCCTTTTCGCCACTTCGCTGACCAGCTCTCTTTCCAGCAACTGGCCCAGGGTAATTTGTTTCAGGTAGGCGCGAATTTGTTCGCTCAAACCCATCCACAAATCGTGCGTGATGCACGGCTGATCATTGTGGCAGTTGGATTTTCCGCCGCACTTGGTGGAATCGACCGGCTCGTCGACGGCCTCGATAATGTCGGCAATATTGATTTCGCGCGCCCCGCGGCTTAAGGTGTAACCGCCGCCCGGGCCTCTTACGCCCTTGACCATGCCGGCTTTGCGCAACCTCGCAAACAATTGCTCCAGATACGATAACGAAATGGTCTGCCGGGTAGCGATGTCGGTTAAAGTGACGGGATGCTTTTGGCTGTGATAGGCCAAATCCAGCATGGCCGTGACCGCATAGCGCCCTTTGGTGGTAAGTCGCATAAAGGCCTCCTCATTAAACCTAGTTAAAGTAGGGAGACTATAAATAAACCTACTATTTTAGTCAAGTATTGCGCTTCTCGCGATTTCAGGTTTTATCCTTAATCTGGCAATCGTCCAACTGGGGCATATTTTTTTCGCCGCATTGAATGCCGGCGTCATTCAGCTTTTGGCACATGGTTTCGATCTGCTTGTCCATTTGATGAATATGGTCCAACATCAGATTAATCGCATTGGCGATAGGATCGGGCATATCGGTGGCCCCATAGGCGTCGAAGCCGATTTTTTGCGCCGTCGCATCGCGCCGGGCTTTCTCCTGTTTCGCCTTGCCGTCGATAATATGAGCGGGAATCCCCACCACGGTAACGCCATCCGGCACCGGCTTGACTACGACCGAATTGGAACCGACCCGGGCGCCCTCGCCGATTTCAATCGGCCCCAGCACTTTGGCGCCGGCGCCGATCACCACCCCATTTTTCAAGGTCGGATGCCGCTTGCCTTTATTCCAACTGGTGCCGCCCAGCGTCACACCGTGGTAAAGCGTGCAATCGTCGCCTATCACGGCCGTCTCACCGATCACCACCCCCATGCCGTGATCGATAAAAAATCGCCGGCCGATCCGCGCGCCGGGGTGTATTTCGATCCCCGTCAACCAGCGGCCCAAAAACGACACATAGCGCGCCGGCCAATGCAGACCGCGCCGCCACAAACCATGACTGAGCCGATGGATCAAGACCGCATGAAAGCCCGGATAAGTCGTTATCACCTCAAATACCGACTGCGCCGCCGGATCGCGCGCAAAAACGCATTGAATATCTTCTTGAATTCGGCTGAACATGGCGATTACTTTAAATTGTGATTTTGAGAGAAGCGCAAGATGCCGCGCAATATATCCAGCTCCTTGGTGTCCAACTGAGCGCGGTTAAACAGGCGGCGTAAGCGGCGCATGATAGACTTGGAACGCTCCGGATGTAAAAAACCGATATCCGCCATGGTCTGCAGTAAATGCCGATAAAAACCTTCCATCTGCTCCGCCGTCGCCAAGGGTTCCTCGCCCCGATCGCCAATGCTACTCGGATATTCCTGGCCGCTGGCGACAAACAATTCATAACAGACCACTTGTACCGCGGCCGCCAAGTTTAACGAGCTGTATTCAGGATCGCAGGGAATCCGCAATAAATAATGGCAAAGATCCAGCTCATGGTTTTTTAAGCCGGAATTTTCCCGGCCAAATACCAGGGCGATATTATCCTCGCCGCTACGGCCCACCCATTTCCCGGCAGCTTCGCGCGCGGTTACCGACGGCCAGCTGATGGTCCTGTCACGCGCGCTGGAACCCAAAACAATCCGGCAATCGGCTATCGCTTCCGGCAACGAAGAATAGACCGTGGCGGCACGCAACACATCGTCCGCCCCGGAGGCGCGAGCCGTGGCATCGGCATGCGGAAACAACTTCGGCGAGACCAGCCGCAACCGATTCATGCCCATGTTCTTCATGGCCCGGGCGACGGCGCCGATATTGCCCGGGTGCGATGTTTCCACTAAAACGACCTTAAAATTAGACAGCAAAGACAGTTTCCGGCCACTAAAAAACCGGCGATTCTAACAAAAGATTTGCTATGCTATCGGGGTTTTCTAACTGCTCATTACCAATTCGATTTATGCATCCCATGCTTAATATAGCCGTGCGCGCAGCGCGCAACGCCGGCGACCTGATTCAACGTTCTTCCAACAATATCGAAAAACTGACTATCGATCAAAAAAGCCGCAACGATTATGCGTCGGAAGTCGACCGCATGGCCGAGCAGGAAATCATTAAAGTCATCCGCGCGGCCTTTCCCGACCACGCTATCTTGGCGGAAGAAAGCGGCCACCATCGGGGTAACGATTATGTGTGGGTCATAGACCCCCTGGACGGCACCACCAACTTTTTGCACGGTTTTCCGCAATATGCCGTATCGATTGCTCTCAAGTTGAAAAACAAGTTGGAAATCGGCGTCATATACGACCCGGTCCGCGACGAGCTTTTCACCGCCGAACGCGGCGGCGGCGCCATGCTGAATAACCGTAAGATCCGCGTCACCAAACAGGCCAGCATGCGCGGCGCGCTGATCGGCACCGGCTTTCCGTTCAAAACCATGGAGCATATCGAACCCTATCTGGGTATGTTCAAAGCCATCGCCGCCGATACGGCCGGGATTCGCCGGGCCGGCGCCGCGGCGCTGGATATGGCCTATGTAGCCTGCGGCCGACTGGATGCCTTTTGGGAAATCGGCGTCAAGGAATGGGACGTTGCCGCCGGGGTATTACTGATTCAGGAAGCCGGCGGCGTCGCCACTGACTTTTCCTTTAACGACAAATACCTGCAATCCGGCAACATCATCGTCGGCAATCCGCGCATGCACCAGTTGATGTATCACGCCATTGCCCCGCACGTTACCGACAAGCTCAAATAAACCGTCGGCTGGCATTATTCGCCGCAAGACCTAAAATTGTTATCGACTTGCCTTTTCTTTTATACTTGAAGGCTAATCAAAATCTAAGAGGAAATCATGGAAAAACCTTTCATCCTACACATGCTGACTACAGCCAAAAACCTAAGCCCTTTCGACGTCAACATGGCGATGGATGCCGGCTGGATCCAGGCGGTTCCTTACATCAATGTCGAGCCCAGCGAAGTGCGCGGTTTGGTGCAAGACGCGATTTTCTCCCGCAGCCCGAAAGGTTTAAAACGTACCGCTATTTTCATCGGCGGCCGCGAAACCAAACAAGCCATGGACATGTTGAAACTGGCGAAAAACTCCATGTTTCCTCCGTTCGAAGTGTCCGTGTTCGCAGACCCCAGCGGCGCATTCACTACCGCCGCCGGCATGGTAGCGGCGGTTGAAAAAGAATTGGCCGACAAATTCGGCACCACGCTGGAAGGTAAAAATATTCTGGCCCTCGGCGGCACCGGCCCGGTCGGCCAAGCCGCGGCCGTTATTGCCGCTCAGGCCGGCGCCCATGTCAGAATCGTCGGCAGGCAGCTGGATAAAGCCCAGCGCACCGCCGAACTTTGCAGCGAAGAATTCGGCGACGGTAAAATCGCCATTACCGCCGGCGCCGATGCCGACAAAGCCGAATATATGCAAACCGCGGACATCGTGTTCGCTACCGGCGCCGCCGGCATCGAATTGCTCGGCGCCGATCTGATCGCCGCCGCACCGCAATTGAAGGTAGTTGCGGACGTTAACGCCGTCCCGCCCGCGGGCATTGCCGGCGTGGATGCATTCGACAACGGCAAGCCGCTGGCCGGCTCCACCAGCGGCGCGGTCGCCATCGGCGCCTTGGCCATCGGCAACATCAAATATCAGGCCCAGAGCCGCTTGTTGAAACGCATGCTGGAATGCGACAAACCTTTATTCCTGCACTTTGAGCACGCTTTCGAAGTAGCCCGCGAATTTATCAAGTCGTCTAATTAACGCGTTTTGTAAGCGCCAGCACCCGTCAATTACCGAGGTTAAGATCAAAATGTCAAAACGCAGCATACTTCATATGTTCGACCCGATGCCAAACAATAGCCCGTTTGACATCAACATGGCGCTCGATGCCGGTTTTGACGTGCTGATGCCGTACTCCAACGTCAAACTGGAAAACATCCAGAATCTGACCCAGGATGCCATTTTTTCGCGCAGCCCGTCCGGCATCAAAAAAACCGGAATTTTTATCGGCGGCCGCGACATCGGCTTGGCCATCGACATGCTGCAAGCCACCCAGCCGGCCATGGTGCCGCCGTTCGAGATTTCCGTGTTTGCCGATCCCAGCGGCGCTTACACCACCGCCGCCGCCTTGGTGGCCTGTGTGGAAAAAGCCCTAAGAGACGTTCACGGCAAGGCATTATCGGACTGCAAGGCCTTGGTATTCGGCGGCACCGGCCCGGTCGGCATTGCCACCGGCATCATTGCGTCATTACAAGGTGCCGACACCGTTTTGGTCGACCACTTGTCCGCGGAGACCGCAAACGACGCCGCCAAACAATACAACCGGCGTTTTAACGCCAACATGAGCGGCGCCGTCGCCAGAACCGATGCGGACAAAATCGCCTTGCTGGCGGATGCCGACATTGTGTTCTGCACCGCCAAAGCGGGCATTCGGGTATTAAGCGCCGCAGTATTGGCTCAAACCCGGCAATTAAAAGTGGCCGGCGATGTGAATGCGGTTCCACCGGCTGGAATCGAGGGTATCTCCGCCAACGATATGGCAATCCCCATGCTGCATGCCGCCCAATCGCCAAAGGCCGTTGGGGTAGGCGCGCTGGCGGTCGGCAACGTCAAATATCAATTACAGCATGAATTGTTAAAATCCATGTTGGAGAGCGACAAGCCCGTCGTTATCGATTTCAGAGAGGCCTTCGGCAAAGCGCGCGGCTTGGTTTAACTCTCGGCGACGACCCGCCCGGCCTTGGGCGGGTAACTCAGCGGATTTAGATCGGTTCGGAATAATGGTGCTTAACCGCCAGCCGCGTCAACTCGACATCGTTTTTGATCTTCAATTTCGCGTATAGCCGGTAGCGGTAGGTATTGACGGTTTTATCGCTAAGCGTCAATGCTTCGGCGATCTCCTGAATGCCCTTGCCTTTTAATATCATCTGCGCCACTTCCGCTTCGCGCTGCGACAATTGCGAAAACGGCGAGGCTTCGCCGCCCTCCATCGATTCGAATACCAGATTGCTGGCTACATCCTGGCATAAATAACGCTTCCCGGACATTACAGCCCTAATAGCTCCTACCATTTCGCTGACCGGCGAAGCCTTGGAAACAAACCCTTCAACCCCCAGTTTTAATAATTGCTGCGGTATCGCTCCGCCATTGTGCACGGATAAACCGACTATTTTGACCTTGGGAAAGCGCTGTAAAATCCTCCTGCAGGCTTCAAAACCGCCCATGCCCGGCATATTCACATCCATCAACACCACGTCGGGCAGTTCGGCCTCCATTATTTGCAAAGCCTTTTCGCCGCAATCGCAAACGGCAACCACGGAAATGTCTTCGAATGCATTCAGCAATGCCTCGACCCCGCTTCTTATCAACTCGTGATCATCAACCAGCAAAACCTTAATCATATTTTCCAATACCTGACAATGTCATCGGTGCGTGCTTCAAAATATAGCCGGATTACACAAACTCGCTCATGATAGGCCATTTTTACCGTAAAATTAACCCCCCTATTACATTCTCAGTTTACCGCTTAACCGGTAAAATAGCTGCTTATCGACTCAATAAAACTTCATCAATATGCGCACATCCCAATTTCCACTCAACACCGTAAAAGAAACCCCCGCCGATGCCGAAATCGCCAGCCACAAGCTTATGATACGCGCCGGCTTAATCCGTAAAATCGCGGCCGGCATCTATACTTGGCTGCCTTTGGGGCTGCGGGTCTTGCGTAAAGTGGAACACATTACGCGGGAGGAAATGAACAAAGCCGGCGCGCTGGAAGTATTGATGCCGGCGCTGCAGCCGGCCGAACTCTGGCAGGAAACCGGCCGCTGGGAAAAATACGGCCCGGAACTGGCACGCATGCAAGACCGCCATGCCCGGGAATTTTGCCTGGGGCCGACGCATGAAGAAATTATCACCGACTTGGCCCGCAACGAACTGAAAAGCTACAAGCAATTGCCGATCACTTATTACCAGATTCAGACCAAATTCCGCGATGAAATCCGTCCCCGTTTCGGCGTCATGCGTTCGCGCGAGTTTGTGATGAAGGACGCCTATTCGTTCCATCTCGACCAAGAGTCTCTGCAAAAAACCTACAATGTAATGTATCAAACCTATACCAATATCTTTAACCGCTTCGGATTGAAATTCCGCGCCGTCATCGCCGACTCCGGCGCCATTGGCGGCGCGGTATCGCATGAATTCCATGTGCTGGCCGATTCCGGCGAAGATGCGATTGCCTTTTCAGACGCCAGCAATTATGCCGCCAACGTCGAAAAAGCCGAAGCCTTGGCACCCCAAGGCGAACGCCCTGAAGCGGCCGAAACCTTAACCCTGGCAGACACTCCCAACCAGCACAGCATCGAAGAAGTCAGCCGGTTTTTCAATGTCGGCGCCGAACAATGCCTGAAGACCTTGATCGTACGAGGCGACGACAACAGATTGGTCGCCTTGCTGCTGAGGGGCGACCACGAGTTAAACCCTATCAAAGCCGAAAAAATTCCCGGCATACTCTCGCCGCTGCAATTCGCCGGCGATGAAGAAATTATCGCCGCTTGCGGCTGCAAGCCCGGCTCGCTTGGCCCCATCGAGTTAAAAATACCCATCGTCGCCGACCGCGCTACCGCCTTAATGGCCGACTTCATCTGCGGCGCCAACCGGGACGGAAAACATTACAGCGGCGTCAACTGGGCGCGCGACCTGCCTCTGCCGGCAACCGCCGACTTACGCATGGTGGTGGAAGGCGACCCCAGTCCGGACGGACAAGGTCGAATCACCATCGCCCGCGGCATCGAAGTCGGCCATATCTTTCAACTGGGCGACAAATACAGCGCGGCCATGAATGCCGCCATCATCAATGAAGCCGGCAAAAACCAAATCATGCTGATGGGCTGCTACGGTATCGGCATTTCCCGCGTGGTGGCGGCCGCCATAGAACAAGGCCATGACGAGCGCGGCATTATTTGGCCCAACGAACTGGCGCCTTTCCAGGTCGCCATTTGCCCGATGAACATGCATAAATCCGACCGACTGCTGGAAACGGTGGAAAAAATATACCGCGAATTATTGGATGCAGGCATTGAAGTGCTATTGGACGACAGAAAAGTCCGGGCCGGGTTCATGTTCTCGGATATGGAACTGATCGGCATCCCGCATCGGATTGTGATTGGCGACCGCGGGCTCGATAGCGGCATGGTCGAGTATCAGGGACGTACCGAGCATGAAAGCCGCGAAATTCCTTTTTCGGAAATCGTCGACTTCCTGAAAAGTAAACTGGCTTAAACTTTACACTTAATAAAAAGGGCGCCGTAGCGCCCTTTTTTGCATAGATAGTGCCTGAACGGAAATCTATTAACCCCATGTTATTCAATACGTTATAATTATTTCGCGGCACTAAGATGTGTTGTTCAGAATCTGATTTTGCCCTATTTCCGGCTAAAATCAGCCTACAAACGCC
>Ga0207952_1000346_pt1 | contig 41973 bp, 34 predicted proteins | sample SubbioR12Aug_8Ca_FD_184831 | JGI IMG/M metagenome (GOLD analysis project Ga0207952, IMG submission 184831) | Serpentinite rock and fluid subsurface biosphere microbial communities from McLaughlin Reserve, California, USA - CR12Aug_8Ca (SPAdes) | ecosystem: Environmental > Terrestrial > Deep... | reverse complement strand
CATATTGATCTTGACGTCGAGTACTGTGGTCAGGCCACCCAGGCCTTGTGCGCCTATGCCCAGTGCATTGATCTTGTCGCACAGTTCTATACGCAATTCTTCAGTCTTGTTTTGCGGGCCGCGTTGCTTGAGCTCATACATGTCGATGTCATCCATCAAGGATTCTTTCGCCATCAGCATGGCTTTTTCTGCAGTACCACCTATGCCTATACCCAGCATGCCAGGAGGACACCAGCCTGCCCCCATGGTAGGTACGGTTTTCATGACCCAATCGATCAGGGAGTCGGACGGGTTCAACATGACGAATTTGGTTTTATTCTCAGAACCGCCGCCCTTGGCAGCGACTTTGACATCTACTGTATCGCCAGGAACCAGCTCCATATGTACTACGGCAGGTGTATTGTCCTTGGTGTTTTTGCGTTCAAAGTGCGGGTCAGCAACGATAGAAGCGCGCAGTTTATTGTCGGGGTCGTTATAACCACGACGCACACCTTCATTGACTGCATCGATGATGGAACCGCTGAAACCTTCAAAGCGTACGCTCATGCCGATCTTCAGGAATACATTCACGATACCTGTGTCCTGGCAGATAGGACGGCGGCCTTCCGCGCACATGCGCGAGTTGGTCAGGATTTGTGCAATCGCATCTTTTGCTGCCGGGCTTTGCTCGGCTTCATAGGCGCGTGCCAGATGGGCGATATAGTCGGCTGGATGATAGTAACTGATGTACTGCAGCGCTGCGGCTACAGATTCGATCAGATCGTCTTGCTTGATGACTGTCATGATTTGGCTCTTGGCTGGGTGAAGAAAAACTTTATAGCTGATTACTTTGTATGCTTACGGATATTTTATGGATTAATGCTTACTGCCTGCTTGCGCAGTTCTTGTCATGATTTGGTCGCAATGTGCAATGGCCAGAGCTGACAGTAAGAACACCACGTGAATGCCGGTTTGTGCCAACACTACTTTTGATTCGTAGTTAGCTGCGTTGATGAATGTTTTGAGTAAATGGATGGATGAGATACCAATGATCGCCATCGCCAGCTTCACCTTGAGTACTGACGCATTGACATGGGACAGCCATTCTGGCTGATCAGGGTGACCATCAAGTCCCAGGCGTGAAACAAAGGTTTCATAGCCGCCGATGATAACCATGATGAGCAGGTTGGAAATCATGACGACGTCTATCAGACCGAGCACCACCAGCATGATGGTGGTTTCAGTCAGTTTTGTTGGCCTGACGCCACCACTCGCTACGGCATCAAGGATATGTTTCAGTGCGGCTTCATTTCCTATTGCTGCACCGATCAAATCAATCAGCTCTACCCAGAAGTGAAATACATAAACGCATTGCGCAAGTATTAATCCGAGATAAAGTGGTAGTTGCAACCAACGACTAAAGAAAATCAGGCTGGCAAGGGGAGAGAGTTTTGCTGAAGTTACTGGTCTGGTCATGTCGGCGATCGTTGGTGAAAAGGGAGTTTTTAACGCGAAGCCATATTTTACATGGGCAAAGCCTGCTCGTGTAGAGCGAACTCGATATCAAGGTGTGTAGTGGTGATGTAATGGTATCTTTGTGGTATCATTTTCTAAAAGAACAAGCGTAAGGCTTAAGTAAGTCTGTAAGTTTAAGGTTTGCGCTGTGTTTGACTGCCACAATAAATGCCACAATCTGGTGCAATGCCAGGTTGCAGGTGTAGCTGTATTGAAGATTTAATCTAACGATAACAAGCTGGAGATAACAATGTCTGACCTCAACGCCGCGCAAACAGAAGCTAAAATAGAATCCCGCGTTTTTTACCCACCAGCAGCATTTGTTGCCAATGCAGCCATTCCTAGCATGGATGCTTACAATGCTTTGTGCAAAGAAGCCGAGCAAGATTATGAAGGCTTCTGGGCGCGCCTGGCCCGTGAAAATCTGCATTGGCATAAAGATTTCAGCACCACGCTGGATGAGACCACAGCGCCCATGTACAAATGGTTTGAAGATGGCTTGCTGAATGTGTCTTACAACTGCCTGGATGTAAATCTGCAGAATGGCAATGCGGATAAAGTGGCGGTGATTTTTGAGGCTGACGGTGGCGAAGTCACCAGGGTGACTTACCAGGAATTGCACGCAAAAGTCTGTCAGTTTGCCAATGGCCTGAAGTCTCTCGGCATTAATAAAGGCGACCGTGTGGTTATTTACATGCCCATGTCCGTTGAGGGCATTGTGGCCATGCAGGCTTGCGCGCGCATAGGTGCAACTCATTCTGTGGTATTTGGCGGTTTTTCTGCCAAATCCTTGCAAGAGCGTATTGTGGATGTGGGGGCGGTCGCCGTCATCACGGCTGATGAACAGGTTCGCGGTGGCAAGCATCTGCCTTTGAAATCCATCGTCGATGAAGCACTGGCGCTGGGTGACTGTGAGAAAGTAAAAAGTGTCGTTATCTATAAACGCACTGGCGGCAATATCAATGTAGCAGATGGTCGTGATGTGTGGATGCACGATCTGGTTGCAACGCAGTTGGCGGTATGTGAGCCTGAATGGGTCAGTGCAGAGCATCCATTATTCATCTTGTATACATCTGGTTCTACAGGCAAGCCAAAAGGTGTGCAGCATTCATCGGGTGGTTATTTGTTGTGGGCCATTTTGACGATGAAATGGACCTTTGATATCAAGCCATCAGACGTGTTCTGGTGTACGGCTGACATAGGCTGGGTGACTGGTCATACCTATATTACCTATGGCCCTCTGGCTGCAGGTGCAACTGAAATCGTGTTTGAGGGCGTGCCTACCTTCCCGAATGCAGGGCGTTTCTGGAGCATGATAGAAAAACACAAGGCCACTATTTTCTATACCGCACCGACAGCGATACGCTCCCTGATCAAGGCTGCCGATGGTGACGCCAATATCCACCCCAATAAATTCGATTTGTCATCTTTGCGTTTGTTGGGTTCGGTAGGTGAGCCTATCAATCCTGAGGCCTGGATGTGGTACTACAATAATATTGGTCGCACCAATTGTCCTATTGTTGATACTTTCTGGCAGACAGAAACCGGTGGTCATATGATGACGCCATTGCCAGGCGCAACGCCTATGGTGCCTGGTTCCTGCACCTTGCCTTTGCCGGGCATCATGTCAGCCATAGTTGATGAGACTGGCAATGATTTACCTAATGGACAAGGCGGCATCCTGGTTGTCAAGCGTCCTTGGCCTTCCATGATACGTACGATCTGGGGTGATCCTGAGCGCTTCAAGAAAAGTTACTTCCCTGAAGAGTTTGGTGGCAAAGTCTATCTGGCTGGCGACGGTGCGATACGCAATAAAGATACCGGCTATTTCACCATTACTGGCCGTATTGATGACGTGCTGAATGTATCTGGTCACCGCATGGGGACGATGGAGATTGAATCTGCCCTGGTGGCAAATCCTCTGGTGGCTGAGGCAGCAGTTGTGGGCAAGCCAGATGAAACTACAGGTGAAGCTATTTGTGCCTTTGTTGTATTGAAACGTGCACGTCCAACCGGTGATGAAGCCAAGCAAATTGCGACTGAATTACGCAATTGGGTAGCGAAAGAAATTGGTCCCATCGCCAAGCCAAAAGAAATACGCTTTGGTGATAATTTACCCAAAACACGCTCAGGCAAGATCATGCGTCGCCTGTTGCGGGTACTGGCCAAGGGTGAAGAAATTACCCAGGATATTTCAACGCTGGAAAACCCAGCTATTCTGGAGCAGTTGAAACAAGCGCAATAAATTGAACTTGTCATCAATAAGCTAAAAAAATGGCGCTGCAGTGCAGCGCCATTTTTTCATTCTATTTCACTTAGCGGTTGGTGCGCGACATATGCACCAAGCGTTCAAACAAATGCACATCCTGCTCATTTTTCAGTAAAGCACCATGCAGGGGAGGGACGATGGCCTTATTGTCTTTGCTGCGCATGGCTTCTACAGGAATATCTTCTGCCAGCAAGAGTTTCAACCAGTCGATGAATTCCGAAGTCGACGGCTTTTTCTTGAGACCGGCAACATCGCGTATTTCATAAAAGGTTTGCAATGCCTGCGCCAGCAAGTCTGATTTCAATTTTGGGAAATGCACATCAACAATCTTTTGCATCGTTTCCTTGTCAGGGAATTTGATGTAATGGAAGAAGCAGCGGCGCAGGAAAGCATCAGGCAATTCTTTTTCATTATTGGACGTGATGATGACCAGTGGGCGATGCGTGGCGCGTACCATTTCACGGGTTTCATAAACATAAAACTCCATGCGATCAAGTTCGCGCAGCAAGTCATTGGGAAATTCTATGTCTGCCTTGTCGATTTCATCGATGAGTAAAACCACAGGTTCATCAGCAGTAAAGGCTTGCCACAACACACCTTTGATAATGTAGTTATGGATATCCTTGACACGTTCATCGCCAAGTTGTGAATCACGCAGGCGCGAGACTGCATCATATTCGTATAAACCTTGCTGTGCCTTGGTGGTTGATTTGATATGCCACTGCATCAAGGGCATATTCAGAGCGGCGGCAACTTCTTCGGCCAGCATGGTCTTGCCAGTGCCAGGCTCACCCTTGATCAATAGTGGCCGTTGCAGGCTCAAGGCAGCATTGACTGCCAGTTTCAAATCATCCGTGGCGACATAATTATCAGCGCCATCAAAGCGCAAGGTATTTGGAGCTTGTGTCATGGGTATGGGCTCAGCGTATTTGGTTACATAAGGTGTGAAGAGTATAAGCGAGAACCTGCACTCTTGTGAACGGCTGTTCTTTTTTGCAGTTGATCGTCCTGGATGGACATTAAATTTTACATTCGCAATTGCACAAATGCAGCATTTTTGCCCCTTGACAAGGCGCTGGCACCAGGTTTTTTGCGCAAATTTGATTGTAATCAGCTAAAATGCTGAGTTATATCAAAACACTGTATTTATTGATCTGCCTGCTAATTAATAATCGCTCATATGAAAAAATTGTTTGCACTTCTCGCTATGGCGAGCCTCGCTCAAGCTGCTACTGCAGCAGATCCGGTTGGCAATCCTAAAGATGCCGCTGAAAAGAAAATTGCGATGTGTATCGGTTGCCATGCCATTCCTGGCTATAAAGCGACTTTCCCTGAGGTGTATCAAGTGCCCTTGATTGGTGGGCAATCTGCCAAATACATAGAGAGTGCATTGAAAGCCTATCAAAAAGGTGACCGCAAGCATCCTTCCATGCGTGGTATTGCAGGTAGCCTGACTGATCAGGATATCGCAGATCTGGCCGCATATTACTCACAACAAAAATAAGAATAGGATAGGATCATGAAGAAAACTCTGTTGATGGCAACTTTGTTGTCCAGCCTGTCTTTCGCAGCGTATGCTGGCGGTGACATTGAAGCGGGTAAAGAAGCTGCAAAAAAATTCAATTGCGCATCTTGCCACGGTGAAAACTATTCCAAGCCTCTGGATCCAGCTTACCCCAAACTGGCTGGTCAGCATGCTGACTACCTTGCCCAGGCTTTGCACGCGTATCAACGTGGCGGCGACGGTGCATATGGCCGCTCTAACCCAACCATGGTTACCCAGGCCAAAGCCTTGTCAAACAAGGATATACAAAATATTGCAGCGTACCTGCACAGCTTGCCAAGTGAGCTGGTTTTGAAGAAATAAGTTTTGCCTGAAAATGAAAGCCACGAATTATCGTGGCTTTTTTTATATCTGCGACTTCTTAAGCACTTCTTGATGAAGCTTTGATCTTCTGTGGATTTGCTTTAATTTATTGGGGCGAAAAAAAACCGACCTGAAGGTCGGTTTTTCTTAAGTAATTAAAAATTACTTGGAAGCAGATGCGGAAGCTGCTGCTGGAGCGGAAGCCGCTGCAGATGCTGCTGGAGCTGCGCCAGAAGCTGCTGCTGCGTCAGATGCTGGAGCTGGTGCTGGAGCAGCTGCTGGAGCTTCTACTGTAGATGCTGGAGCTGGTGCTGCTACGGATGCTGCTGCGGAAGCGGATGCTTCAGGAGCTTTTTTCTCGCCGCAAGCAGCCAGAGTCAATGCCAACAGGGAAACGAGCAAGAGTGATTTTTTCATGTTTGTACTTTCAATAAATAGATCAAAAAAGAAGATCAAAACTTTGCGATGAATAATTACCGGTAATTATCGCTCTATAGGTTAATTCGCGAGCTTCTCGCCAAAACGACATTCGGCCCCTACGAAAGTTTCCTAACCCGGGATTATAATGATTTTTCCATTAATGGAATAGGCATAGATGCATTTTTGCACTCAAATCGGCCATTATTTCTAGACAGGATGCCATTTTTAGTAGGGATTTTCAGCTTTTCATTGAAAATAGACTACTTATAGAAAGAAAATTTTCTTTCATATTTCAAATGTCATGCCGCATTGCAGCATCGCTTATCGTATTTCCAGCCAGCCATCCTCATACCAGAGGCAAAATGTTTCTAACGCATCTGCGGAAATTTTCTCCAGATCTGTACCATCCAGTTCTCTCTGGTTTGCTAATTTATTGAGGCAAATTTTATCTTCTTTACCAACTGCAAAAGACTCGCCGTTGATGAAAACATGTTTCCCTTTGTATAACATCAAGGACTTGCGCGAGAGCTTCAAACCATTTTTCAAAGCAGTCTGATGAAAACGTTTTGGCTGCAATGGTTTTTCCGGGCCATTGAAAAATACGCTGGGCTTGGGTTCGGTCAAATGTTCACCCAGGAAAATGAGCACGTCATCATCAGTAAACTGAATCTTCGCAATTTCTTCAGCGACCTGTTCTAACATCTCATTGCTGATTTCTGCCGGTTTTGCGCTGACTTTCAGGTCAGGGTCTGCATATCTTCCTGGCAAGTCTATCGAATCAGACATGAAGTGCAGAAAGGACTCGCCGAGTTCCTGATAGGACGGCGCGCGGAAACCAATGGAGTAGGTCATGCATTCGCCGATAGCAACGCCATCATGCGCATATTTGGGTGGCAAATAGAGCATGTCGCCTGGTTCCAGCACGAATTCTTGCTCCGCCTTGAAGTTGCGTAAAATCTTGAGCGGCATGCCATCAATCAGCGTCAAGTCTTTTTGCGCGCCTATGCGCCATTTGCGCTGGCCATGCGCTTGCAGCAGGAAAACATCATAGGAATCAAAATGGGGACCAACGCCACCACCATCTGCAGCAAAGCTGATCATCAGGTCATCCAGACGGCTGTCAGGTATGAAGCGGAATTGCCTGAGCAGGGCATCAGCCTTGTCATCATGTAAATTAACACCTTGTACCAGCAGCGTCCAGTCTTTCTTTTCCTTGACTGGTATATCTGCTTGCGGACCAGACTTCATTTCCCAGTGCTTGTTGAAGAAGCTGATAAGCCTGGATTCGACATCTTCACGGCCGGCCATGTCAAACAGGTTAGTCTTAGTGATAAGAGGCTGAAAGTCAGGGATAGCCTGACGTATCAGCAAGGGCTTCTTGTGCCAGTATTCGCTGAGAAACTCTTCTGCTGTAATGTTGCCCAGCAGGGGCAGGGTAGTGGTATTTTTTTTCATGCCCGCATTATAGGCTGAGGCAAAGGACTCGGCTAGACGGGTATAATCGCAGGGCAAATAAATTTTTAAGGAATTGCTATGAAGATAGGCAAAAATTCAGTTGTTACTGCAGTCTATACCTTGAAAGACGCACAAGACAATCTGATAGAAGAAGGTCAGGAGCCTATGGTTTACCTGCATGGCGGGTATGACAATGTGTTTCCCAAGATAGAAGAGGCCCTGGAAGGCAAGGAAAAAGGCTTCAGCACCATTATTCAGCTCAATCCTGAAGATGCTTTTGGCGATTACGATGCCGCCCTGGTGAAAGTGGAGCCGCGTGACCGCTTCCCATCACCACTGGAAGTTGGTATGCAGTTCGAAGGCATGCCAGAAGAATCCGAGGATGATGCTGACGAGGACAATGCGCATATTTTTACAGTCACAGATATTGCTGACGATAAAGTCGTGCTTGACGGCAATCACCCTCTGGCAGGCATTGCCTTGCGCTTTAGCCTGACGGTAGAAGATGTGCGTGCTGCTTCGGATGAAGAAGTTGCTCACGGTCACGTGCATGGCGCTCATGGCCATCAGCATGATGAAGATGATGAGGATGACGAAGGTATGGGCGATGAATATCGCAGCCATCCTTTGCACTAAGCCGGAATAAAAAATGCCGCTGACTGATCTAAGCGGCATTTTTCTTTTGAAGGGACTTGTTTAATGAAGGGACTTGTTTAAATCAGACCTGCTTTGCCAGGTTTTTTAATTCATACAGGGCTGCCAATGCTTCCCTTGGCGTCATACTGTCAGGGTCCATGGTATCAAGCGTATCCATCAATTCAGTATTGACTGGTGCATGTTCCACGACTTCAGCTTCCGGTGCAGTAGCTGCTGAAGAGAATAAGTCAAACTGCGGCGTTGATTGCAGTGACTGCGCTTCCAGGTCTGCCAGATGTTTGCGCGCAGAGCGGATAACTGGCTGAGGTATGCCCGCCAGTTGTGCCACTTGCAAACCATAGCTTTGTGAGGCAGGGCCAGCTTGCACTGCATGCAGGAAAACGATATTTTCTTTATGCTCAACTGCCGATAAATGCACGTTTTCTGCAGATGGATGCACCTCGGGCAATTGCGTCAGTTCAAAATAATGCGTGGCAAACAGGGTATAGCTCTTGGATACCTGTATCAGATGCTTGGCAATCGCCCAGGCCAGAGCCAGACCATCAAATGTAGAGGTGCCGCGGCCTACTTCATCCATCAATACCAGCGAATGATCAGTCGCCCCATTCAGGATGGCGGCAGATTCTGTCATTTCCACCATGAAGGTAGAACGACCGCCTGCCAGATCATCTGCCGCGCCTATGCGTGTGAAGATGCGGTCTATAGGGCCTATCGTCACTTCCGCGGCAGGTACATAACTGCCTACATAGGCGAGTAAGGTGATCAGCGCTACCTGGCGCATGAAAGTCGATTTACCACCCATGTTGGGGCCGGTGATCAGCAATAATTTACGCTCGGCAGAAAAATCGCAATCGTTGGCGATAAAACGCTCTATCTGGTTTTCAACTACGGGATGGCGACCCTGAACGATATGCAGAGTAGGTTCATCTACCAGTTGCGGTGCGCACCAACTGTTTTTGGTGGCATGCTTAGCAAGGCTGACCAGGGTGTCGAGTTGGGCGATTGCATTCGCCACTCGTTGCAGCAGGGGTACTTGTGGTAACAAATCCTGAAGCAGACGTTCATACAACATCTTCTCACGTACCAGTGCACGTTCTTGAGCTGACAATGCCTTGTCTTCAAAGGCTTTTAACTCTGGCGTGATATAGCGTTCAGCATTTTTCAGGGTCTGGCGACGGCGATAATTGTCCGGCACTTTATCGCTTTGCCCGTTCGTGACTTCAATATAGAAACCATGCACACGGTTGTATTCAACGCGCAGATTGGCAATGCCAGTTCGTTCACGTTCTGATATTTCGAGATCTATCAGGAATTGTCCGGCATTTTCAGACAAGGCACGCAATTCATCGAGCTCTGCATCAAAGCCAGTCGCAATGACGCCGCCGTCCCTTACCATGGTCGCTGGTTGCAGCATCAGGCCGCGTTCCAGCAAATCCAGGCATTCAGTTGGTGTATCCAAATCAGACAAGACCTTGGTCAGCAGGCTAGTCTGATTGTCTGCAATGCACAGGCTGACATAATTGCGCAAGCCTGGCAGGTTTTGCATACCATCGCGTAGCGCGGACAAGTCACGCGGGCGTGCCGATTGCAGAGCAATACGCGTAGTAATGCGTTCTATGTCAGGGATGGCTTTTAAAGTGGTGGCCAGGCCATCGGTGGAGTCAGCCTGTATCAGCGCCTTGATGGCGTCGTGACGTGCTCTGGCGACTGACTGATCGCGGCGTGCATGATGCAGCCAGTGACGCAGCAAGCGTGAGCCCATAGCGGTACGGCAGTGATCAAGCAAAGAAAACAGGGTGGGGGACTCTTGTCCGCGCAAGGTTTCAGTCAATTCCAGATTGCGACGCGTGGCGGTATCCAGTCCTATGAATTCATGTTCGTTCTCGACGTTGAGAGTATTGACATGCTTTAAGCCACGGCCTTGTGTGCTTTCAGCATAGCGCAGCAACGCACCGGCAGCGCCCAGTGCCGCGCTCAGGTTTTCTACCCCAAAGCCTGTCAATGAGGCGGTGCCCAATTGATCTTGTAAGGCTTTCTGTCCTTGCTTGACATCAAAATGCCAGTCAGGCAATTCAGAGAATTTACCTGGAAGTTGAGCATAGTGCTCATCCAGTAAAAGTGTACCGGCAGACAGCAATACTTCGGCAGGGCTGATGCGTTCCAGCTCTTGTTGCAGGCGTTGCGGCAAGGATTTTTCGTCTGTGGATACTTCCATCAACTTCAAAGCACCGCTGGCAAGTGACAGCCAGGCCAGGCCTATGCTGACGGTTTTCCTCTGTTGCAGCATGCACAGTGATAGCAATGGACGGTCAGATTTCTCTGGCAGCAAATCGGTATCAGTCAGTGTACCTGGTGTGATCACGCGCATGACTTTGCGCTCTACAGGCCCCTTGCTGGTCGCCGGGTCACCTATCTGTTCACAGATGGCGGCAGACTCACCTATCTTGACCAGCTTGGCCAGATATGGCTCCAGAGAATGGAAGGGCACACCCGCCATCTTTATAGGTTCACCGCCAGAACTGCCGCGTTGGGTCAGGGTGATGCCCAGCAGACGCGAGACTTTCTCTGCATCGGCAAAGAACAGTTCATAAAAATCGCCCATGCGGTAAAACACGAGGGTTTCTGGATAGTCCGCCTTGATGCGCAGATATTGCTGCATCATCGGCGTGTGTTGTGTTTCTTTTGCGGTCATAAGACTTTGATTTTATTCGTTTTCGTTTTCTTGTTTTTGTCTGCTGAAGCACTGGAATTTATACCCAGTCAGTTCAAATTTGGTGCGCACCATATCATAGACGATTGCCTTGGTCTACGGTTGCCTAGCTTTATTGTGGATATCAATAACTTATTGGTTGCAGAATTGTCAGGTAAAAGCAAAAACTATCCAGGATATTGTTAAAATCAAAAATCTGATTGTAGTAGTATCTTTTTTGGTGTCGAAAGGGCGCTGACCGATGACGAATGAATTTATGTATGGACAAAGCACTGCCCTGATCGTTTTTCTTCTTCTTGCCTGCATGCTGATTGCCACCGAGCTTGCATATAGAAATGGCCTGCGCAAACAAATGGTCGCAAATGATGCGGCCAAATCACAGATCAATACCCTGCAGGCTTCTATGCTGGGCCTGCTCGCCTTATTGTTGAGTTTTGCTTTTTCTCTGGCGCTGCAACGGTTTGATGAGCGCAATCAATCGGTAGTCAATGAAGCTAATGCAATTGGCACCACGTATTTGCGCACCCAGCTGTTACCCGTAAGCGTACGCGAGCAGACGAAGACCATGTTGAAGCGGTATATAGACCTAAGAGTAGAAGAAGGGCAGGTGAGTCTGGCAGATGTGGAAAAACGTGATGCCTTAATAAAAAAAACCAGCCAAATCTCGGATCAGTTGTGGGCGCTCGCCATGAAGTCTGTCGAGTTGGATAAGAGTGCTGTGACCACTGGCATGTTTGTACAGTCGTTGAATGACACTATCGATGCATTTGGTAAAAGGGATGCTGGCTTGCAAAGGCATGTGCCTGAGACAGTTGTGTTGCTCTTGTTGATTACCATCATCATGACAGCTGCGACTATAGGTTATGCTTCTGGCCTGACAGGGCAAAGGGCGGTCTTTGCAACTTTGGCTTTGCAGATTTTGATCAGTATGGCAGTATTTTTAACCATAGACCTGGATCGCCCACGACGTGGTTTTATACAAGTGAGCCAGTTGAGCATGCTGAGTTTACAACAGTCTGTACATGCGGGCAGTAATTAAATTTGTATAAAGCATAAAGGGCCAAAAAATGGCCCTTTATGCTTTTAATCCTGCTAGCTAAGGATATCAGCCGTTACCACGGCTACCAGACCTACGTGGAGCTGACTGCTTTACCGCCGGTCTTGGGCCTGCTGGGCGAGGTTTGGCTGCCTGTGGCGCAGCTGCCTTACCTGGTGTGCGGGCTGGTTGTCCGCGGCCATTACCTTGCGGGCGTTGGCCTCTACCACCACCGCCACGATGGTCAAAGCTGCGCAACTGTATAGGCTCGGCTTTGGCATGTGGGTCAGGGATGAAGCCATCAATGATTTCTTGTGGAATCTGACGCTTGATGAGTTTTTCTATGTCAGCCAGCAATTTGAATTCATCGACGCAAACCAGAGATACTGCTTCGCCAGTAGCGCCGGCACGACCAGTACGGCCTATGCGATGCACGTAATCTTCCGGCACATTCGGCAAGTCATAATTGACAACGTGAGGCAGTTGATCAATGTCAATGCCGCGGGCGGCGATGTCGGTGGCAACCAGTACCGTTAAGCTGGCGTCCTTGAATTCAGCCAAAGCCTTGGTACGTGCGGACTGACTCTTGTTGCCGTGGATAGCCATCGCAGCGATACCATCTTTCCCCAATTGTTCTACCAGTTTATTTGCGCCGTGTTTGGTGCGGGTAAATACCAGCACTTGTGACCACTGGTGGGTCTTGATCAGGTGCGCCAGTAGTGGATGTTTCTTGTCGCGGTCAACCGGGTGCACTTTTTGTGCGATGACTTCAACCGTGGAATTGCGGCGCGCCACTTCTATCATTGCGGGATTGTTCAGCAAGCGGTCGGCCAGTGTCTTGATGTCGTCGGAAAAAGTAGCAGAGAACAGCAAATTCTGGCGTTCCGCTGGCAAAATCGCCAGCACTTTCTTGATATCATGGATAAAGCCCATGTCCAGCATGCGGTCAGCTTCGTCCAATACCAGGATTTCGATATTGCGTAGATCTATCGTGCCTTGCTGATGATGGTCGAGCAGGCGGCCAGGAGTCGCCACCAGAATATCTACACCTTGCTTCAATAATTTGATTTGCGGGTTGATGCCCACGCCGCCAAAAATTACGCCTGAATTCAGCGGCACATATTTACCGTAGGTGTTGACGCTTTCTTCTACCTGGGCTGCCAGTTCGCGTGTCGGTGTTAATACCAGCGCGCGGATAGGGCGTCTGCTGGTTTTATCTTTTGGTGCATTGACTGATGTAGACAGGCGCTGCAGGATAGGAAGAGTGAAACCCGCGGTTTTGCCTGTGCCGGTTTGCGCGCCAGCCAGCAGGTCGCCGCCTTTGATAACAGCAGGAATAGCTTGCTGTTGTATCGGGGTTGGAGAAGTATAGCCTTGTTCAGTTACTGCGCGAACAATGTTCTCGGATAAGCCGAGTTCGTTGAATGATGCCATGTGGTTTTACTGTGTTTCTTTATGATCGGACTGATTTACACCAGTCCGAAGAGAGAGGCGTCCCATTCAAATGAACGGGACGTAAGAATTTACTTTTTAGCGGAAAACGGTTGCAATGCATTGACCATCTGAGCAAATACTTTTGGTGTACCTGCCAATACGTCACCTTTATGCAGGTAATCAGAGTCACCAGAGAAGTTGCCAACGATGCCGCCAGCTTCAGTAATGACGAGTGAGCCAGCAGCGATATCCCAGGGTGCCAGGCCTTTTTCAAAGAAGCCATCCAGGCGACCACATGCGACATAAGCCAGATCCAGAGCGGCAGAGCCAGGCCTTCTCAAGCCCTGGCATTTGCTGGTCATGACTTTGAACATGGCCAGGTATTCATCCAGGCCAGACAGGTCGCGTGACGGGAAGCCGGTACCGATCAATGAATCAGCCAGTTTGTCGCAACGGGTAACACGTATACGTTTGTCGTTCAGGAAAGCGCCGCCGCCTTTGCTGGCCGTGAACATTTCGTTGCGGGTCGGGTCGTAAATGACAGCCTGAGTAATCACACCACGCTGTTGCAGGGCTATGGAAACGCAGTATTGTGGAAAACCATGGATGAAGTTGGTCGTGCCATCCAGAGGATCAATGATCCAGACATTATCATTTTCGTCGTGCAAATTAGCGGATGCACCCGATTCTTCAGCCAGAATGGCATGGTCAGGGTAGGCAGAAGTCAATACTTCAATGATGGCAGCTTCTGCAGCTTTGTCGACTTCGGTGACGAAATCATTGAATTGCTTTTCTGTGACCTGGACACGATCAAGGTCAAAAGATGCGCGATTGATAATGGTCGCGGCGCGACGAGCGGCTTTTACTGCCGTATTCAGCATTGGATGCATAAAGTTTCCGATAAAATGACAGCATGCAAACGACTATCCCTCAAAATAGAGTAAGGATGTCGTTATGATGCTAGACAAAAATGATAAAGAGCGTACGCAATTCTTGTCCGACTGTCATCTGTCTGGCAAATATATGCACAACGAAGACGCAGAACCGAATAAAAAATTAACGCGTGATACCGCTATTTTAAATGAACTTGCCCAAAACTGACACATCTCTTTTTCAGCGCCTGCGCTTCATCCTGGTTGAAACAAGCCATCCAGGCAATATAGGCTCCGCAGCCAGGGCCATTAAAACCATGGGTTTTGGTCAGTTAATCCTGGTCAATCCGCGTTTTGCAGATGCATTGCAGCATCCGGAGGCGATCGCTCTTGCCAGTGGTGCGCAAGACGTACTCGACAGCGCCTGCATCGTTGATCATATCGATGAGGCATTGCAGGGTTGTGAATTTGTAGCCGCTGTCAGTGCCAGATTGCGGGAGTTTTCACCGCCTATTCTTAATCCAAGGGTGTTTGCTGAAACCATGGTGCAAAGCCAACATGCCAAGATTGGCCTGATTTTTGGTAATGAGCGCTTTGGGCTGCCGAATGAGATCGTCATGAATTGCCATGCCTTGATTAATATACCTGCCAATCCTGCATATTCGTCCTTGAATTTGGCGCAAGCGATACAACTTTTGTCTTATGAATGCCGTATGGCGACTGATTCTGCTGTGTCAGTCACTGGGAATGTCGGTTTCCAGGGGCAATTGGCTGCAGTGGATGAAATAGACGGCATGTACAGGCATCTGGAGCAGGCTTTGGTTGCCATTGAGTTTTTGCATCCGGACAATCCCAAGAAATTAATGCCGCGTTTAAAACGCATGTTGTCGCGTACTCAACTAGAAGTAGAAGAGGTGAATATCTTGCGCGGCATTGCAAGAAAAATACTTGATGCGAGTAAAAAATAGGCGGTGCCTGAAAAATAATGGGATTTCTGCTTTAATAAGAATAAACAATTTGAGCTTTGTGTCTTTTTAGCAAACTTGGAATTGATGTCATGTCTTGATTTGATCAAGGTACTGGCGCGTAGTTTTACTTCAAATTCAAAGAAAATACATTAGGAAAATAATGTATGCTGAATGAACCCACAGTGCGTTGGTGTGGTCGTAAATGATAAATATGTTGAAATCGACAAACATTCTTACCTTTGTTTGCGTTTTACATTTGGTAACGTCTTCAAGGATTGTTATAAAGCCAGTAAGATTGCAGTTAATATACATTCAGGAATAGCAATTGATTTTCTGAAGTAACGCACTTTCTTTCTGAGGTCATTATTATTTTTGTCCCATTCCGCCGATCTGCGCTATATCTGCTTTGCCTTGGTGCATTTGCATCTGGAGCAACTGGGAATTCTTATGCTTTGGGGTTCAGCAATTTAACCGTGCAATCTGGATTGGGGCAGCAATTACGTGCCCAGCTTGAATTGACGGGGAATGACGCTTCCGAAATTGAGCAGTCTTGCTTCAAGGCCAAGGTAGAAAGCCCGGATGGCAATTTGCTGGCACCTGTTAATGTCACCTTGATTCAAAAAGGAAACGCTCGTTTCCTCACCTTGGTGACCAGAAAAGACCTGCTGGAACCAGCCGTCAAGATCATGGTAGACATGGGTTGTGAGATTCAATTGCATCGTGAATTTCTGATCTTGCTCGACCCTCCTCAGTTCACGTCTGTAGTGCCTCCTGCTATTGCCAGTGCACCTAAGACGGTAATCAATAATAAAGAGAATGCGGCAACTGGGCAGCAGGCAGTACCAGCGGTCGAAAAAAGCAGTCGCAGGAAAGTGAAACGCAATCCTGAGGCAAGTGAAATTGTTGCTGCTCCCGTTGAAGTGCCAGCAGCAAAAAAAAAGCCATCCAGGCAAACAGAAAATAAAACCAACACCAATCCTCCGCAACAAACTGCTGAGCCCAAAGATACATTGAAACTCTCCGATGACCTGCCTATTTTGTCGCAGGGCTTGCGTCTCAGTGATCAGCTGTCAACCTCCAGGGGCGCACAATCCAATATTGAAGACTTGAGGGCAGCACAAGCTCAGCTTGCAGCCATGCTGCGCGATGAAAAGCCTGTTCCGGTATCCCAGGAGAAATTGCAAGGCGAGCAGCAAAAAATTCTCAGCCTGCAGCAGGAAGCGCAACAACTAAAACGCCAGAGTCAGTTGGATAAGGCAGCCTTGGAAGAAGCAAGAGAAAATAGTTTTTCGCGCAACTGGATGATGGGGCTGGGCGCATTCATCGTGGCCGGATTGGCGATTATCGCCTTGCTTTTGCTATATGTCAGCCGTATGCGCAAGAAAATGCATGCAACTTGGTGGCAGCAGAAAGAGCCTGCATCTGAACCTGAGTCTAAAAAGAATATCGAAGAAATCGTTGATAGCATACAGGCATCCTACGGTCCTACAACCACGAGTTCACTGTATCAGGTTCATGACGATGAGGATGACAGGCCAGCGAATAGTCGCCCGGTCACTGCGCCAGTGAGAAAGTCAACGGCTGACTCCAGTCTTGGTAAACTTGAAACACCATCTGTGTTCAGTAAGGCATACGTTCCTACGCTGGAAGACAGCAATAGTAGTACCTTTAATTTCTTTTCCACCAAAGGCCAGTCGGTAAAAGTGGAAGAGATTTCTGATGTGACCCAGGAAGCTGAATTCTGGATTTCCGTTAATGACCCGCAAAGGGCAATAGAAATTCTTGAACCTCAAGCTGACGTAGATCAACCTGAATCACCAGTGCCATGGCTGTATTTGCTGGACTTGTATCGAGTTACTGCCAGCAAAGAAAAATATGATGCATTGCGCGACCGCTTCATTGTCTTTTTTAACGCCAATATTCCAGAGTTTGAAACTGACCCGGCGACTTTGCCCAGCAGGCACCTGGACGATTTTGAGCATTTGATGAATCGTATTTGCCAGATGTGGAGTAGCAACGATATCCTGCCATTCCTCGAAAGTTTACTGGTAGATGATCGGGATGGTAAACGCATGGGTTTCGAGTTGCCAGTCTATAGGGATATTCTATTGTTGATTTCAGTGGCCAATGAACTGGAAAAAACGAATGCGTTTACAGGTGCTGACAGAAAACGGGTTTGGGCTAATATTCCAGGCTTGCCAATAGTCGATGATGCATCATCCGCCAAAGAGGCTGAAGCAGATTCGAACTTGATTAATTTCGAGACTATCGACTTTCCCAGGGGAAAATAAGGCAGAATTTGCAAGAACTTGGCTGACACTGTCAAAGTGAAATGACCAAATTAATTACAATAAGGTGGAGACATATGATCAAGTTGTGCGGTTTTGCCGTCAGTAACTACTACAATAAAGTGAAGTTGGTGCTGTTGGAAAAAGGAATTTCCTTTGAGGAGCAGTTGGTCTGGACTGACAGGTCGCCAACGCTCCTGTCGCATTCTCCGTTGGGGAAAGTGCCGTATATTGAAACTGAACACGGTTCCTTATGCGAATCCCAGGCAATTGTCGATTACCTGGAAAGCCGCTTTCCTGAGCATCCCCTGATGCCTGCTGATCCATATGCGGCAGCCAAATTGCGGGAACTAATTACTTTCATTGAGCTGCACCTGGAGTTGCCAGTCCGTGAATTGTATGCGGAAGCCTTCTTTGGCGGCAAAGTTAGCGACGAAGTCAAAGCCAAAGTAGAAAAGCAACTGGGCCGTAGCATTCCGGCATTCGCCAGCCTGGCTAAATTTGACCCCTTTGTTGGCGGTAAAGAATTCACTTTGGCTGATTGTGCTGCGGTCGTGCATTTCCCTCTCGTGTCTATGGCGACCAAGATTATCTATGGCAGGGACTTCCTCGCGGAATTGCCTACGCGTGAATATGTGAAATACATATCCGAACGGCCAGCAATGCAAAAGGTCAATGCTGACCGTAAGGCAAATCAGGAATTAATGGCAAGTCGCGGGAAATAATCGAAACTGCCAAGTCAAAATTGCTGGCGCAAATACCGTAGGTATTGGATAAATTGCGCCAGTCAGTTCAATTTTATACAGCGCGACGCATTTTTTGTACCGTATAAGTTTTGGCTTGCGTAGGTGGATCAACCAGCTTGACGATGGCGAAGGTGCAATTGTCACCACGACCACTGGCCCTGTCCCTGGCTTTCCGGATCAAAAATTCTGAAGCCTGACGTGGACTGTTTGCAGCCACCGCAGCTGAGAGTTCATGATCTTCAAAATAATGCCAGAGACCATCTGAGCATAGCAAAAAGCTGTCGTGCGCCTTTAGTGGCGCATGTTCACCAAAGGTGATGTACGGTGCTGCCGTGCTTGAACCAAGCACATTGACAAGAATATTCGATAGTCTGTGAGTTTTGGCTTCTTCAGCGGTAATCTTGCCTTCATCGACCAATTTTTCTACATAGGAGTGGTCTTTGGTTTTTTCGGCATAGTTAGGCCCATCAAAGCGGTACAGGCGCGAGTCGCCGACGTAGGCCCAGATAGCCTCTTGCTGCGGGGTAATAACTAATGCTACTACGGTGCTGTGTGGTTCTTTCTCAGAGGATACACCAGACAATTTAATGACGGTGTGTGCTTCATTGACGATATTTTCCAACAGGCTACGAACATCGTTTCCCGGGTAAAATTCATCAAATAATTGTTTTGCCGTACGCACGACTTGCTCTGCGGCAAGTGCGCCACCGCTTTTGCCGCCCATACCATCTGCAATCACAGCCATGACATATCCTGGTGCATGTGGTGCTGCAAAAAGTGCTGTACGGTCTTGTTGTTCCTGCCTGTCGCCGATATGTTGTCCGGTTCCAGCTTCGATCTTATATTGGCTCATACGTCTTGGTAGATTAAACTAACGGGATAAACCCAAAAATGGTCTTTCCTTAATTAAACTTTATTTTACTGCAACCAGAAGACTATGAGCCACCCAGAACAAATACTACAACGCATTATCGAGCTCGAGGTTGAACATAGAGACCTGGATGTGGTAATTGAGACCCTGATTAAAGATCCCTGCCACGATGAACTGCAACTGCGTCGTCTGAAAAAACGAAAACTACAGTTAAAAGATCATATTACTTTGTTAAGAATGCAGCTGACGCCAGATGTCCCTGCATAATTATCCACTTTTCCACGCCTTTGTAGTTAGTTTCTGATTGCCTCATTTTGACTGAATCACTCGCCACACCGAATGCAACTGGCATTCATGATGCTGAAGTAGAACATATTTTTGGCTTGACCGGACCATTAAGTGCATCGATAAAGGGATATCGCCCGCGTCAAGCGCAGACAGAAATGGCAAAAGCCATTGCTGATGCCATTGCCGGGCAAAAGACTTTGCTGGCAGAGGCAGGTACAGGCACAGGTAAAACATATGCCTATCTGACGCCAGCATTACTCTGGGGCGGCAAGGTCATCGTCTCGACCGGCACCAAAAACTTGCAAGATCAGTTGTTCCTGCGTGATATACCGACGATACGCAAGGTATTGAAGGCACCAGTGTCAATTGCCTTGCTCAAGGGCAGGGCGAATTACCTCTGCCACTATCATCTGGAGAGAACCATACAAAATGGGCGGCTCAGTTCGCGTGAAGATGTGGGTTATTTGCGTGATATAGGCCGTTTCATTAAAACAACAATGACTGGCGACAAGGCAGAATTGGCGCGTGTGCCGGAAAATGCTTCGGTCTGGAGCCTGGTGACTTCGACCAAGGATACTTGCATGGGGTCAGAGTGTCAGTATTATCAGGACTGTTTTGTCATGAAGGCACGCAAAGAAGCGCAGCAGGCTGATGTAGTTGTGGTCAATCATCATTTGTTCTTTGCCGATGTGGCCTTGAAAGATACCGGCATCGCTGAGCTTTTGCCATCTGCCAATACGGTCATCTTTGATGAGGCACACCAATTGCCAGAAACAGCCACGCTGTTTTTTGGTGAGACGGTTTCAACCTCACAAGTGCTGGAACTTTGTCGCGATGTCCAGGCCGAAGGTTTATCACATGCCCGTGATGGGGCAGAGTGGTCCAAACTGGTAGCGCCTGTCGAGCGTGCTGCACGTGATTTGCGCCTGGCTTTTCCGCAAGACATAGTCCGCTATTCCATAGATCAGATAGCGCCTTCCAGCCCCTTCTTCGAAGCGCTGGAGGCCTTGAAGGCTAGCATGGACGATATGATTGCCGTGCTGGAGAAACAGGCTGAACGTGCCGAGACCCTGGAGCAATGTCGTGCACGCGCCATTTTGCTGGCGGAGCAATATGAAAAATGGAATGCCACCGATGATGGTAAATCCGGTGACTATGTATTGTGGGTAGAAGCGTTCTCTACTTCTTTGCAATTACATCGCACACCCTTGTCGATTGCCCCCATTTTTAACAAGCAACGCGAAGGCGTGCCGCGTACATGGATTTTTACATCGGCGACGATGGCGGTTAAAAATGACTTCAGCCATTATGTCTCACAGATGGGCTTATGGGATCAGCCGGCACGCACCTGGCCCAGCCCTTTCAATTATCAGGAGCAGGGTTTCTTGTATGTGCCAAATGGTATGCCTCAGCCTAATTCCTATGAATATATGGACGCAGTCATTGAAGCAGCCTTGCCAGTCATAGAAGCAGCAGGTGGCAAGACCTTCCTGTTGTGTACGACTTTAAAAGCGGTCAAGCATAGCGCTGAACGTTTGCGTGATGAATTCCAGAAGCGTGGCCTGAACTTCCCTCTATTTGTTCATGGAGACGCGGGGCGAACGGAGTTGCTGGATCGGTTCCGCGCTGCAGGCAATGGCGTGCTGATCGGTAGCCAAAGTTTTTGGGAGGGAGTGGACGTCCGGGGTGACGCTTTGTCTCTTGTGATCATCGACAAGCTGCCCTTTGCACCGCCAGACGATCCGGTATTGTCTGCACGTATAGCGGCAATGGAAAAAAAAGGCTTGAACGGATTTGTCCATCATCAATTGCCTGAAGCGATTATTAATCTGAAGCAGGGTGCTGGCCGGCTGATAAGAGATGAGGGAGATAAGGGCGTATTGATGATTTGTGATCCACGACTCATTTCAAAACCCTATGGCAAACGTATCTGGCAAAGCTTGCCCAGTTTCGCACGCACGAGGGAACTGGCAGATGTACAGGCATTTTTCAAGAAAATAACAACACCACCTGAGTCCACCTAGTCAGCTACGATGTAGCGGCAACCAGAGCGTGAAGCGCGTACCGGCAGGACTCGACTCCCAGTTGACGGCTCCATTCAACGCTCCGGCGCGACGCAGCTGATTGTGCAGGCCACGACCAGCTACTGTATCGAGGGCTTTGGCAACATCAAAGCCCCGGCCATTGTCTGCAACAGTAACTACCACACCACCGTCTGCCACTGCAGTACTCAGTCTGACTTCGCTGGCCTGTGAATGGCGCAATATGTTTGCGATGCTTTCCTGCACGATACGCAGAATATGCAGGGCATTCGATGGATCCAGCCAGGTCAGGGTAGGTATCTCCTGCACTTCCCACAGGAGTACGATGCCTGTGCCCTCAAGGCGCGGCTCCAGTCGGAAACGCAGCGTTGCCAGCAGTAGTAGCAAGTCTGCGGCGACTGGCTCCAGGGAGTCTATCGTCAGCTTCAGATCATCAAGGCAGTCTTTCAGAATCTGTGAGACCTTGCTATTGCTGATGTCGTGCCGGTCAACAGATCGTATAGCGCTGATCAGTGACGACCCCAGTCCATCGTGCATGTCCTGCATCAGGCGCTGGCGCTCGTCACTGATTTGCTGCTGCAATTCAATTTCGCGCAAACGCTGATAACTTAGCTCGAGCTCGGCTTCACGAACTTGCAAACGATGTGCCAGACTGGCATTCAATAATTCCACTTCCACGATGGCATTGAGATAGCGTCGGTACATCACAATACCGAAGATAGTGCAGGCGACAGCATTGGCATACGAACCAAGATACAAAGCCTCAGGGCTGATAAAATTATTTTGCAATAACCAGTCAGTAACGCCAAACAATGTGCATATCCCTACACCGATAGCGACTAATTGCCCATCCTGCGAGCGACGCCAGACATTCAGCCCGCCAATTAATGCTACCGCTGCGCCCATCATTGCAGCGACCACATAAATCAGGGGAGTGACTTTGGGTGTATTTGGCAGCACGGCAAGTGCCGGGAGCGTCAATATGGCTATCAATGCTGTCAGGCACGTCAGTATGCGGCTAAGCCAGGTTAGTGGATTGCCGTGCAGCAGGCGCAGATAAAAATGCACCGTAATGACCAGCCAGAACAGGGAGTTGACAGTGAGCCAGGCAAACCAGTTGTTCGCAATCGGAAAACTCACGTAAAAGTGCAAGCCACGTAAAAAAGACGCAGCAGCGAGACTAAAAAAAAGCAGGTAAGCGATATCATGCCTGCGCCTGAGCCATACAAAAAGCGCGAATATACCCACTGCAAGAAAGGCAGCACTGAGCATGGCAGGCAATTCTTGTTGCAGCCACTGACGCACATTGTGACGGCCGCGCAATGCGTCAACGCTACCTATCCATATGGATGACATTGCTACCTGAGTTTTTGCCGAATGTTCAAGCCGTATCAATATTTCTTTGGGGGACGAGCCAACACCATCTTTCTCCAGGACTATCCATAGGGGAGTGCGGGTACTATTCCATAATGGGCCTTGTTGCTGCGCCCGGTGTATCAAATGTCCATCGGCATAGACGGCGATGCTGCCATCGGTTTTGATACGGCTGGCATATATTGCTAGCGGAGCAGCCTGATCATGCAAGTCAACAAGCGAAAGCCTGAGCCAGGTAATTGAGATGGCCGCATTACCGCCGGTGCCTGATTTAGCCTGGCGTAACAGAGCAATAGGAAGTGCCAGCGGCAATGCCACTGTTTGCCAGTTGGCTGGTAGACTCTCATTGTCCATGAGGGACGGTGGAGGGGTCATGCCCGGCCCATTTGCAAGCTGCCACTGCGCTTGTGTCAGATGTAAGGCTGATGCTGGGGTGTGCGCATTAGCTGCTGACACATACGAGACTGCAGCGGTCATCAATAAACTGAGTAAAACGGCGAGTAGTATCCTGGCCGGAGAAGACCGGTAACTTTGCATCATAAAGAGATAAAAGCAGAGTATGCGGAATAGATTTTTCGGCGGTTGGACATAGGTGTCTATCACTCAGTCAAGTGACAAGCCAAGTGCCCTTGCTTCGTAGATAGCCTCAGTCCTGGATTTGACCTTGAGTTTGCTATATATCCGCCGCACAAATGCACGTATCGTAAAAGGGGATAACTGCATTAGCTTGGCAATTTCATTGGCTGTAAAACCTTTGGTGATGAAGTCCAGCACTTCTTTTTCGCGCGCGGATAGCAGACGCGAGGAATCAGTTACCGGTTCTTGCGTGCTGAGGTTTTCATTGCCGTCATTGCTGTTATGCCTGAAATGAGCCAGAACCTGTCTGGCGATGATAGGGCTGATGGGGCTGCCACCATTGGCCAGGCTGCGTATTTCTATCGCCATTTTAATCGGCGAACTATCTTTCAGCAGATAGCCCGCAGCGCCTGCCTCAATTGAACGCATGACATGGGTTTCATCACCAAAATTGGTGCTGACCATGATGTTACAGCTCGGCCAGCATGTACTTGCTGCTTTGATGATGTCTATGCCGGAGCCGTCCGGCAGGCCCAAATCAACAAGAAGTACATCGGCAGGCGGCCCCTCCAGCATGGCAAGACCAGCCAAGCGTGTGCCTGCAATACCGACCAGACGCATATCCTCAGCTTCCTGCACGGCGTGGCTCAGGGCGCTACAAAAATCGTGGTCGTCTTCGACGATCGCGACATGAATGGGGCCAGTTTCTGGACTGAGACTTGTTGGTTGCATATATGTCATTGTACGACGTAATTGCACTGCCTAGCTGTAGCACATTTGTTCTACATACAAGATTTGTTTGCATAATTACACTGAAATGAGTTTAAAAAACTGAGTTCAGGATTCAATCTGGATCCATGAATATCAGATTCATGTGGAAAACAAATGCCACTCAGCGAAGGACTGACAGTCACTCATCCATGTGATGAAGACTGACTTTTACTATTAAGAGGAAATAGAAATGACTACCCCCAACTTTACAGTGCTTGTGCATGTGGAAGATAAAGGTGATTTAAGTTTTGGGCCGGATCAATTTGCTGGCGACACCGGCAAGATGAAAGCCCTGGAAGGCTTTCAAATAACTTTCCTGCCTGCCAGTGGTCTGGGACTGCGCTACATGGCACATGTCAGCAAAAACGGGGATACTGGCTGGGTAAACGACGGTGAATTTGTCGGCAATCGTGGCAAGCGACTCCCTGTTGAAGGTTTTGCGATCGAAATAAACGGTGACAAGCTGGCGCAATATGATATTTTTTATATGGCGTATTTACGGGACGGTACAGAGACCGCCTGGTTTTCCAACGGGGCGTTTTGTGGAACCCGTGGGCAGTCCAGGGCAATAGACGGCATCATCGTCAGGCTTGCGCTCAGGGCACCCAATTATGTATCCATCATTTCCAAGGCCAAGTCGGTTTCAGGAAAACCTTTACTCATAACGCTTAATCCTGTCCGCAACGAGCTGGAAGTCTCTGTTCGTACCGATGACGATTTACAAACCTGGGAAAAGCGCATGGTGAAAGCCGGGCAAGGCTATGCCTTGATCAATAAGGCGAAACCAAACTTATGTATAGCTCGTGGACAGGGTATGTCAACCGAGCTCAAGGACGTGAGCCAGATTGACAAGAACGATGCTTGCGTCTGGCGAGATGACAATGTCGCGGGTCTCTACAATGCCATTAATTCCTGGACAAACTGGGAATTGAAATTGAACATGAGCGGCAATTACCCATATAGGGATCAGGGTAATACTTTATTGGCTTATCCATGGGCAGCTGGGGCGGACAATGAGTTGTGGCGCACAGCAATGCGTACTTACAATGTTGTCGCAGGTAGCGACGAGATTGCATTGAACAGGGTTTCAGAAGCGATTTATCACGGTTGTTATCCGCAAGTGTTTAAGGAGTCCATAGAAGTAGGCAACAAAGGCATTACGACCGTGGGTTTTGATATTGCTACCGTACCGGTTTTCAGCCTTCAGCCATCACGACTCTACCAACAACAACTGGAAAATCGGCAAGATTTGCCAGAAGAGAAAAAAGCCTGGTTGACGGCTGCAAACTCGGCAAGTTTTTCAGTGCGAGTGGATGAGATCAGACTCAATGTCGGAGGAGATATTGCCGCTGAAGTACACGCTACGCTGGATGCTTCTGCCCTTATTCACACTAATCCAGAGCATGGCCTGACGATACATTTGAATGCCGGCGTGTTGCATCTACCTGGTCATCAGATGGATGAGAATCTGCAAAAGCTGCTGGAAGCGTCTTTGAATCATGTCTTCCTGCCTCTTTTGTTGAACCACCTGAATAAAAATATTCTGGACCATATAGCGATTCCTGCTCTTGAGTTGAATGGCATTCCATTTGCCAATCCCGTTATTTCTTCCCAGCCACCATACATACTGGCATCAACCAGCATACTTCCGGACTCAGTCAATCCGCCATTTCCACAAGCATGGCCGCGCGGACGCCTGTTTTGTGGTGTAGACGCGAACGCTTTGGACGCCGCCGCTGCCAGTGTCTTGAAAGATTTTTCGATTGACGATAAATGGAGGACGCGCATCAACTTTGGCATACTTGGGTCTTTTGATATCTCTGCAAGATATGAGTTGAAATTCAAGAACCCTAATTTCACAGTGACAGCACGCTCTGGCAATACCTATAAACTCAAAATAGATATTTCAGGATATGCAGATTTTGCCATAGGCATAGTTAATCCCGGTGCTGGCGGCGATGGGTTTGCGCATGTGACAGCTTCGGTTGATATCACGTCTGACAACAAGGTCAGGCTGATCTTCCAGTCACTGGACGCTATCGTCGTGAACTGGCATTTCAACGGTTTGCCTGGCTGGATGGATAGCATGATCAGTGGCATCTTGAATGCCTTTGATCCCGTTGTAATGGCTGCCGTAAGATTGGGGCTGGGTGGCAAGACATTTGATGTGTATACCATCCCTGAAATCAACGCGACAATAGCCGGGAAACAATTTGAGATTACCCTGGAAAATCTTGGTCTGAGCTCTACCGAAGACCCGACGAAAAAGGCACTCTTGCTTGCCGAAGGTGGCGTCAAAGTCAGGATCAAATAGTCGGAAAATAGCCGGGAAATGGCAGGCAATCAGTAAGTCAAACTGATCCAGCCTGAATGCAAAAAGCCAGCACTGTTTCCAGTGCTGGCTTTTTAGTTAATGCAGACTTAAAAAACGGCAATGATTACCAGATGCTGACGCGCTCAGCAGGTGTCAGGAACATCTTGTCACCTTCCTTGAGTTTGTAGGCATCGTAGAAGCCAGGCATATTACGCAGAGTGCCATTCGCACGGATTTCACCAGGTGAGTGAGGGTCAGTCTTCAGGCGCGCAATCATTGCCTGATCACGCATTTTTCCACGCCATACCTGGGCAAAACCCATGAAGAAACGCTGATCGCCAGTCAGGCCACCAACTACCGGAGCTGGTTTGCCACCGAGCGACAGTTTATATGCCTTATAGGCAATTGCCAGACCGGAGTTGTCTGCAATATTTTCACCCAGCGTCAATTCACCATTGACGTTATAACCTGGGATAGGGCTGAATGCGCTGTACTGTTTGACCAGCACGGCAGTCTTGGCGGCAAACTTGGCGTGATCTTCTTTGGTCCACCAGTCGCGTAGATTGCCCACGCCGTCATATTGTGCACCCTGGTCATCAAAACCGTGGCTGATTTCATGGCCGATCACCGCGCCTATGCCACCGTAGTTAACAGCATCATCCGCTTTTGCATTGAAGAATGGTGGTTGCAGTATGGCTGCCGGGAAGACGATTTCGTTGAGTTCCGGATTGTAATAAGCGTTGACGGTTTGTGGTGTCATACCCCATTCATCACGGTCTACCGGTTTGCCCAGTTTGTTCAATTCAAATTGTGCAGCATATAAGCGTGCATTGCGCAAATTACCAACTGCATCACCTTTGGTGATAGTCAGACCAGAGTAATCACGCCATTTGTTGGGGTAGCCAATCTTGGGCATGAAAGTCGCCAGTTTAGCTTGGGCTTCTTTCTTGGTTTCCGGGCTCATCCAGTCCAGGGTGTCTATGCTTTGCTTGTAGGCCAGCAGCAGATTGCCAACCAGTTTTTCCATTCTTGCTTTGCTTTGCGCAGGGAAGTGCTTGGCGACATACAGTTTGCCCAGGCTTTCACCAAGAGCAGAGTCAGCCAGACGCACACCACGTTTCCAGCGTGCTTCCTGTGCAGGAACACCTAAAAGTGTCGTGGAATTGAAGGCAAAATTTTCATCGCTGAATTTTGTCGGGAGTTGTCCCGCGGCAGAGCGCAGGATATGCCATTTGAAATAGGTTTTCAGATTGTCGAGAGACGTATCTTGCAAGATCTTGCTCAGGCCTGTCAGGTAACTAGGCTGGCTGACGATGATGTAATCAATCTTGCCTTTCGCACCCATTTCACTCAGATAGGAATTCCAGTCGTAGCCAGGCGTCAGCGCATCGAGTTTGCTGATCTCAATTTTATTGTAAGCCTTGACCGGGTCACGCAATTCAACCTTGGTCCATTGTATTTTAGCCAGTTCTGTTTCCAGGGCAAGAATGTCTGCAGCATGTTTGCTCGCGTCTTTATCGCCAGCCAGTGTCAGCATTTTTTCTATATGCGTCAGATACTTGGCACGGAATTCTTTTAATTTTGCATCATCATTGTTCAGATAATAGTCACGGTCTGGCAAGCCAAGACCTGATTGAATGATGTCGAGTACATATTTTGTAGAGTCCTTATTATCCTGATGAATCTGGAAATCATAAGGCGCGCCTATGCTGGCACGGTTCAGCCAGGCCATCAGGCCAGGGATTTGCTTTTTATCTGTCATGCCATCTACTTTGGCAAATTCAGCTTGCAAAGGTTTCAATCCCAGAGAGTCAATGTGGGCTGTATCCATATAACTGGCATACATGTCCGCAATTTTTTGTGCGTCCGTACTAGGTTTGTTTTTTGCCTTGGCCAGGCTTTCGATAATGGAATGCAGATGCGGAATAGTCGCTTCGCGCAAATCCATGAAAGCACCGGCAGAAGACCTGTCAGAAGGGATTTCTGTATTTTTTAACCAGCTACCATTCACGTGGCGGAAGAAGTCATCCTGGGCACGCACTGCGGCATCATTATGTTTTGATTCTATGCCGGACAATAAGACCGATGTTGCAGATGCTGTTTTCGCTGGTTCTGCGGCGGTCGCGAGTTGACTGCCAACTGTACCGGCGATCATCAGCGCGATAGCGCTAAGTACTTGTGCTTTCACTTGGGGGTCTCCTGGGAGTGAAGGTTGGGTTAAAAATAAGGCAAGCTTTACGCTTGCCCTGGACATTGCCACAAAAACAAATATAGCATCTGCAGCAGTCCCTGAGTCTGATTAAGACTGCGAGAGTTTAACGAAGTTCGCCAGATTTAGTAAAAGTTTTAGATAATTTCTTCCACTCTGTGGCAAGCGACGAGTCGGTTATCAAATGGTCTCAATAACGGTATTTCCTGTCGGCATCTTTCAATGGCATGTGGGCAGCGATTATTGAAGGCGCACCCAGGTGGCGGGGCCAGCGGGGAGGGCAATTCACCATCCAGCATCATTTTCTGCTGGCGCTGCGCCGGATCTATGCGTGGTGTCGAAGCCAGCAATGCCTTGGTATAAGGATGTAGTGGACGCTGGAAAATCCCTTGCTTGTCGCCATGTTCTACGGTTTTTCCGAGATACATGACCAGCACATCGTCAGCTATATGCTCAACCACTGACAAATTATGTGAGATAAATAGATAGGCAACGCCATTTTGCTGTTGCAAATCCATTAACAGGTTTAATACTTGTGCCTGTATGGACACGTCCAGGGCCGAGACCGGTTCATCAGCGACAATAACCTCAGGATCCAGCATCAGTGCTCGGGCGATAGCGATGCGCTGCCTTTGTCCACCTGAAAACATATGGGGATAACGTCCATAATGTTCTGGCCGCAAGCCTACTTTTGCCATCATGGCCCGCGCTTTTTCTTCTCGTTCTTGCGCTGAAAGGCGAGTATTGATGATCAAGGGCTCTTCCAGCATGGCACCCACTTTTTTGCGAGGGTTTAAACTGGCATAGGGGTTCTGAAACACCATTTGCACCAGCGGACGCACTTGTTTGAGTGTGAGTTTGTCAGCATGGGCAATATTTTTGCCGCCCATCCATAACTCGCCGCTGCTCGGCGTTTCTATCATGGTGATCTGGCGGGCAAGGGTAGATTTGCCGCAACCTGATTCACCCACCACGGCCAGGGTTTTGCCTGCAGTGAGTTGAAATGAAACCCCATCCAGCGCCTTGGCCATTGCTTTGGGTTTGAGAAAGCCTTGTGACACAGCATAATGCTTGGCCAGGTTTTTTGCTTCCAGTAAAACAGGGGTAGTCGTGGTATTTTGCATCATGCTGCCTGATCAATTTGTGTAGCTTGCCATCCATTGCCTGGCACACCTTGCGCATCCAGCGGGAAATGGCAACGTACCTGGGCATTTTCCAGTCCCTGCAATTGCGGTCTTTCAGTCTGACAGCGTCCAGTAGCATAACTGCAGCGCGGTGAGAGCAGGCAGCCCGCTGGCCTGTCATACAGGCCGGGCACCACGCCAGGTATAGTTTGCAGGCGTGCTTTGCCAATATTGTGTTCGGGTAATGCTGCCAGTAAAGCCTGGGTATAAGGATGTTTGGGGGTGTCGAATATTTCTGGCACGGTACCAGTTTCCAGTACCTGGCCGGCATACATCACCACGACGCGCTTGGCAGTCTGGGCAACCACGGCCAGATCATGAGTGATCAGCATCAGGGCCATGCCACGTTCGCGTTGCAATTGCAGTAATAATTCCAGCATTTGCGCTTGTACGGTAACGTCCAGTGCAGTGGTAGGTTCATCTGCTATCAGCAGGCGCGGGTTGCAGGCGATGGCAATTGCCACCATGACGCGCTGGCTCATGCCGCCTGAAAGTTGATGTGGATAGGCATTCATGCGCCTTTCCGGGTCTGGAATGTCGACTTGCTTCAATAATGCCAGCGCTTTGGCGCGCAAATCTTTTTCCTTGCCACCCTGATGCAGGCGCAGGGTTTCCATCAACTGGAAAGCTACGGTATAGCAGGGATTCAGGCTGGTCATGGGATCCTGGAAGATCATGGCAATATCCTTGCCCAGCAATTGCCGCCTTTCCTTGTCCTTCATTTTCAGCAAGTCGCGGCCATCAAATTCCATCTGGTCTGCCCGCACACGTCCAGGGAAATCGATCAGTCCCATCAAGGCCAGTGAGGTCACACTTTTACCTGAGCCTGATTCGCCGACAATGCCAACCACTTCACCTTGTTCTATGAAGAGATCAAGGCCATCAACTGCCTTGAATGGCTGAATTTCCGAGCCAAATTCAACGCGCAAATTTTTAATATCCAATAATGGTTTCATGTTGAATCTTTGTTCAGCGTTTTAACTTGGGGTCGAGTGCGTCGCGCAAGCCATCACCCATGAGGTTAAAGGCCAGTACGGAAATCAGGATTGCCAGACCGGGGAAGGTGACTACCCACCAGGCGCTTTGTATGAATTCCATAGCGCTGGCCAGCATCGAACCCCATTCTGGTGTCGGCGGTTGAGCACCAAGTCCGAGAAAGCCTAGCGCTGCAGCATCCAGTATCGCCGTGGAAAATCCTAGCGTTGCCTGCACGATGATGGGGGCAGCGCAGTTAGGCAGCACACAATTGAACATCAGGCGCAAATTGCCTGCGCCAGCTATGCGGGAGGCATTGACGTAATCCTTGTTCAGTTCACCACTGACTGCTGCGCGTGTCAGCCTGGCATACGAAGGCATGAGGACGATGGCAATGGCATACATGGCATTCATCAGGCCAGGGCCAAGTATCGCTACGACTGCGATCGCCAGCAACAGACTGGGCAGGGCTTGGAGGATATCCATGAAGCGTACGATGATCGTTTCCAGCATGCGGGCAAAACGCCCAGTCCAGCTGCGAGAAAAACCAGCAATCAAGCCCAAGGTTACACCGACACTCATGGACAGAGTAACGGAAACCAGACCTATGAACAGTGACAGGCGAGAGCCATGAATAAGCCGTGACAAGATATCACGGCCTACCGGATCAGTACCCAAAATAAATTTACTGCTGCCCGCGGCAGTCCATGCAGGTGGTGCCAGCGTGGATTCGCGAAATTGTTCTATGGCAGAATGCGGCGCTATCCATTCCGCAAACAAGGCACATAAACTCATTATGCCAACCAGCACCAGGCCGATGACGGCACCGCGGTTTTGCTTGAAATAATGCCAGAACTCAATCAAGGGATGCGGTGGTGATAAGTTTGCAGTAGCAGCTACGGCATTGGCAGGTAAATTGGTATTGCTCATAATTCTGCGATCAAATCTTTTAAACGATGAGTGAAATTGGGCATCACATTAATGGCGTATGCGTGGATTTATCACGCCATACAACACATCAACAATCAGGTTGACGGTGATGACGATGGTGGCGATCAGTAATATCCCACCTTGTACGGTCGGGTAATCACGTCTTTGTATCGCTTCAATCAACCACTTGCCTATGCCTGGCCAGGAGAAAATTGTTTCAGTCAGGATGGCACCAGCCAGCAACGTCCCTACTTGCATGCCGATAACGGTGATGACAGGTATCAGGGCATTACGCAAGGCATGTACCCAGACTACCCGCATCCATGACATGCCCTTGGCACGTGCAGTACGAACATAATCTTCTTTGAGTACTTCCAGCATCGCCGAGCGGGTCATACGTGCAATTACAGCCAGTGGAATCGTGCCAAGCGCAATCGCTGGCAAGATCAGATGCATGACTGCTGATTTGAAAGCACCTTCCTCACCTGACAGCAGGCTATCGACCAGCATCAGGCCAGTCACATGCGGTAGATCAAACACGATATCGATACGGCCGGAGACCGGCGTCCAGCCCAAAGTCACCGAAAACATAAGGATGAGCAATAGCGCCCACCAGAAGATAGGCATGGAATAGCCTGTCAGGGATGCCCCCATGACAGAATAATCAAGAAAGGTATTGCGCTTCAGTGCGGCCAGTATGCCTGCTGGTAAGCCAAGAACAACCGCAAAAATCATCGCACACAGTGACAATTCCAGTGTCGCAGGGAACAAGGTGAAAAATTCTTTGCTGACCAGTTCTTGCGTGATGATGGAACGCCCCAGATCACCCTGCAAGACTTTACCCAGATAAGAAAAATACTGCTGGTATAAAGGCTGATCCAGCCCATAAAGGTGCATGAGGCTGGCGTAACGCTCGGCATCCATGCCGCGCTCACCCGTCATGGCTTCTACGACATTACCAGGTATTAAGTGTATCAATGAAAAAACCAGCAGCGTGATACCAAGGAAAGTGGGGATGACTACACCCAGGCGTCGGAGAATAAAACCCAGCATCGAAAAACCTTTTTCAAACAAAATCCAAACAAAATTCATCAGGACAGCAATCAGTTTCAGATAGTCTGAAAACAGCGCTTCAGATACAACGGTGGCACCAATTTGCAAGATATTCGCAAATTGGTGCCACGGGTGGGTAATGCTTATTTATCCAAGTCTACTTTTTTAAAGTAATGATGTGCGGTGGAATCCATTTTGAAACCAATCACATTCTTACGCACTGGGGTGTAACGCAAAGAGTGTGCCAACAGGAGTAAAGGCGCTTCTTCGCGCACTATTTCCTGGGCTTTTTCGTAAAGCTTGGCCCTTTCGGCTTGTTTTGGTGTCAGTTTGGCTTTCTGGATCAAGTCTTCATAATCCTTATTGCACCACCTTGGGATATTGCCGCCACCTTTGACCGCTTCACATCCCAAAATTGGCTCAAAGAAATTATCCGGGTCGCCATTGTCGCCAGACCAGCCAAACATCATGGAATGCTGTTCGCCAGTTTTACTGCGTTTTTTATACTCAGTCCATTCGTAGGTTGTAAGTTTGGTTTTGACGCCGACTTTGGCCCAATCTGCCTGTATCAATTCGGCCATGCGCTTGCCGTCTGGATTGTAGGGGCGAGACACAGGCAAATACCAGAGTTCAATTTCCAGACCGTTTGCATAACCAGCCTTGGCCAGCAACTCTTTGGCCTGTGCCACATCGTAAGGATATTCCTTGATCTTGTCGTTATACGACCACATGGTCGGCGGGATGACATTTTTGGCGACTTGTCCTGTGCCAGCATAAACAGATTTCAATATCGACGCACGGTCAACGGCCAGATTCAAAGCCTGACGTACCAGCTTGTTATCAAAGGGTTTTTTCTCTACGTTGAAGCCAACATAACCAATATTCAAACCTTGTTGTGACAGCAGTTTGATATTCGGATCACTCTTCATCAACTCCACATCTGCCGGTTTCGGCAAAGCCATCACATGGCATTCACCCGCTTTGAGTTTGGCATAACGTACCGATGCATCTGGGGTAATTGCGTACACCAGATTATCAATTTTCGGACGTCCATCCCAGTAGCCATCATGTGCCTTGTAGCGGATGATGGCGTCTTTTTGGTAGGACACAAACTGGAAGGCACCTGTGCCGATGATTTCTTTGTCGATCAATTCTGGTGTTCCGGCAGCCTTCATTTTCTGCGCATATTCAGCAGAATGAACCGACATGAAATCCATCGTCAGGGTGGCGAGGAAAGGAGCTTCCGGACGTTTAAGTTTAAAGCGCACGGTCAGGTCATCGATTTTTTCCAGCTTGTCGACTATCTTGGCTATGCCCAGATCCTGAAAGTAGGCATAGGTCTGACCAGGTGTATTTTTATTGAAAGGGTGATTTTCATCTGCCATGCGGTAAAAGCTGAAAAGAATATCGTCAGCATTCAGGTCGCGGCTGGGTTTGAATTTGGCATTCGTATGGAACTTGACACCCTTGCGCAACTTGAAGGTATAGGTCAGGCCATCGGCAGAAATATCCCAGGATTCTGCCAGGGCAGGGGTGATATTGGTGGTGCCGGTTTCCATTTCAACCAGGCGGTTATACATGGGCACAGAGCCCGCATCTGCTGTCGTGCCAGTGGTAAAGAATTGCGGATTAAAACCTTCTGGACTACCTTCAGAGCAAAATACCAAAGTCTTCGCGGCCATCGCTGCGCCAGCATGCAAACCTGCAAATGCGCCAATGACAACCAAAGCGCCAGTCTTCAACAGCCAATTACCTTTTTTCATCCAGACTCTCCACAGTGAATAAGTACCAGTAAAAACGACAAAACGATTGTGCCATAGCCGGCCGCACAGATTTTTCTATTGTGCAGCAATTCGATAAGATTTGTATTATTTTGTTACAAGGCCGAAGAAAATTTTGAAAATTAAACTGACAAGCCTGAATGGTGCTATTCGATAGATTCTCTTGCAAAGAAGATTTGTCTGGTGTTGCAAATATGTTGCATGACCATCCTGTATCCGGCTACTCATAGCCAAGGAACCAAAAGATATGCTAGGCCGTCACATTGCTGTATAAGCCCAGCTCATAAGCAAGAACAAATATCATCATTATTTAAACGCATGCATTCAATTACCGAAAAAATTATCAGACCTGATGGCAGGATAATAGAGATAATTGCCGAGTTCCCTCCAGGAACCGGACCTTTCCCGGTGCTGATATTGGCCCCGGGCCTTCGTTATGACATGCGTAGACCAGTCATTGCGCAAGCTGCCAATTATTTACTGGCGCAAGGATTTGCAGTATTCCGGTTTAACTGGTCGTTTTATACTGTTGATGCTGAGCATGGTCAGCCAACTGAGGATTTGAATGCAGAGTTGCAAGACTTGCGCATGATATTAAATCTGGTAAAAAATGACAAACGCATACAGCAGCAACAAATCTCGGTCGCTGGTAAATCTTTTGGCTCCATCGTGGCTTGGCGTGTATTTCGGGAAGAGACCAGGCTAAAAAGTTGTGCCTTGCTGACGCCATTGTGCGTGGCTAACAAATCGGGAAACCATGCGCTGAGTCTGGTCGAAAAAAATTATCCAGATGTAGCATTCGAAAGCAGACCGGTCCTCATGCTTACTGGCAATGCAGATACTCATTGTGAGCTGACGACCCTCCATCAATTTGCGGCAAGTACATCTTCGACAAATTTACATATTGTCGCAATGGAAGGTAATCACAGCCTGGAGATAGCCAATTCCGATGCGACTGTTGCCACCAGCAAGTTTGCGCATAACCTGCAATTGCTAGGCGAACATATACTGCATTTTTTACGGAAGTGATGGACAGGGCAGCATCAATCTATGTGCTCGACCAGTAACTGTACCCTGGTGACACCATTATATTCGTTGGCATCCAGCCTGAAAGCGACGTGTACGTTGTCAGGAAGGCTGTCGGTGTGACCGAACCAGATAGCATCATAACGTAGCTTGTTTTTTTCCAGAACCAGCTTTAAATGACGCTCTTTCAATATCCTCTGTGATATCAGTTTAAAGTCATCACAAAACATGGGTGGTGGAAAGCCTTGTCCCCATACTTGCGTATCCAGCAGGCGAATAAAGTCTGTCGTGTAATACGCATCTTCCAGAGGCCCATCTGTCTCCACTACACGCTCAAGCTGGTGTGCCTGCAACCAGCTTTTCCCGACAGATTCAAAAGCTTGCTGGAATGCCGGAAAATCTTCAGCCCGCAAGGTCAGACCTGCTGCCATCGCATGGCCGCCAAATTTTTGTATCAGGCTGGGTGCGTGCTTGGACACCAGATCAAGCGCATCGCGCAAATGAAAGCCAGGTATGGAGCGGCCTGAGCCCTTGATCAATCCCTCGCCGCCGGGTGCAAAGGTAATCGTGGGGCGATAAAACTTGTCTTTCAGGCGCGAGGCGACGATACCAATGACACCCTGATGCCAGCTTTCATCAAACACTGCAATGGTATTGCTGTCCTGTGGTTGGAAGTCATCAAGATGCAGCAAGGCCACATCCTGCATTTCACGTTCTATATCTTTGCGGTCAGCGTTAATGCTATTTAATTCCTGGGCGATTTGCCAGGCGCGGCCTTCGTCATCTGTGGTCAGGCATTCTATGCCCAGCGCCATATCGGCTAGGCGACCAGCAGCATTGAGCCTGGGGCCCAGAGCAAAACCAAGATCAAAAGGGCTGGCATTGCGTGGCTCACGACCAGCTACGCGGAACAAGGCGGCGATGCCTGCGCACATACGGCCAGCGCGCATGCGTTTCAAACCTTGCGCCACCAGAATGCGGTTATTGGCATCCAGTTTAACCACGTCAGCAACCGTGCCCAGTGCGACCAGATCCAGCAAAGTATCCAGCTTGGGTTGATTTTGCTGGTCGAATACGCCGCGTTGGCGCAATTCTGCCCGTAAAGCCAGCAGTACGTAAAACATGACGCCTACACCGGCCAGATTCTTGCTGGGGAAGCCACATTCCGGCTGGTTAGGATTGACGATGACAGCAGCATCCGGTAAATGGTCGCCTGGCAAATGGTGATCGGTGACGACCACGGCAATGCCCTGGGCATTGGCTGCTGCAACGCCATCCACACTGGCAATACCGTTATCGACGGTGACGATGACGTCTGGCGATTTTTCTTTTTGCGTTAGTGCGACGATTTCTGGCGTCAGGCCATAACCATATTCAAAGCGATTCGGGACGATATAGTCGACATTCGCCCCCAGCATACGCAGGCCGCGCAGGCCTACTGCACAGGCAGTCGCACCATCGCAGTCATAATCGGCGACGATGACGAGTTTCTTGTTTTGCGCGATAGCATCTGCCAAAAACTTCGCGGCCTGGTCTATGTGCAAGAGTCCGGCAGGTGGCAGCATGGCATTCAATTCTGTGCTGAGCTCTTTTTCGCCTGTTGCACCGCGTGATGCGTACAGGCGTGCCAGCACAGGATGCAGGCCATTCTGGCGCAACATTTCAGATTCACGGAAAGGGCAGGGGCGTACTGTAATGCGTGTCATGAAATCGAAAATAAATGATGTAATGAGGGTTTGACCCAGAATTTACGCAAGGACCAGGGCGTCAGGTCAAAGCTGGCGACCTTGTGCGCATCGCTGAAATTGAGTTTCAGACTGGTGATTTGCTTATTCCGCAGACCTGCCACCAGAGGAGAAAACCAGTTTTTTTCCAGTTTAAGCATATTGTCCAGCCATAGTGCCCAGTCGTTATTGATGGCAGCTTCGCATAGATTGTCGAGCAATACTGGTACTTGTCCCTGTGACTGAGAAATATGCTGTGCGTAATCGTTAGCCGTACTGACTTGCTTCAAAGCAGGATATAAATTCTGCGCGCCTCCTGATATCCAGACAGAATTGATGACTTTGGCACCGCGCATCTCGCGCTCGGCGTTGATGTCGTGGGTGAACCACTGCATCTGTATTTCATTTTGCAGTTTGCGCCAGGGGCGCTCAAACTCGCCTTTTGGCATCCATATATCAATATTGTGACCGCAAGCGGCATCTACTGTGGCAGTTTGCAGACCTGCCCATTCGTCGGCACGTAAAAACCAGGTTTGTGCATCGCCAAACAAGATTTGCAAGCCCATTTCTTCGCAACTTGCTTTAGCCATTTCAAACAATGGACGGGATTCGGTTTCACTAATATTTAGTTGCCGCTGATCTGTCAGTACCAGATGATCACGGGCAATATGGATGTGGACAGGCTGCAGGACGTACCAATTCCCGGCTTCTGGTGCCAGACCATATGCTTGCATGCGGTTCCAGGCTATCGCCGGGCTATTTGCTTTATCTGCGGGAGGAAACTGGCCTGCAAGCCAGTATTCATGGCTGAGTGCGCGCGAGAAATCGTCTATCGTCTGCGTCCGGGCATTGCCTGCACAAGCGATTAGCCTGGCTAAACCAGGGGTATGCATTTCTTTTAACAGGTCTTTGGCAAGGCTTGCTGGTGGAATCCCGAAGGGGATTATCAATTCTAAATGGTTCATAGTGCTGTATTGTATGGCAAACGTGTGGCAAACTGCTGGCTGCCTTCACAACAAGTGTAAATGCAGTGAAAAATCTCTCTTTTGAATGGCTGGTTGGCTTGCGGTATACGCGTGCTGGCCGGCGTAGTGGTCGTAATGGTTTTATTTCCTTTATCTCGCTGATTTCCATGGCGGGGATAGGACTGGGTGTAGCAGCCATGATTGTTGTCATTTCAGTCATGAATGGTTTCCAGAAAGAAGTGCGAGACCGTATGTTGTCCGTGCTGGCCCACGTCGAAGTCTTTGATGCCAGCGGTGCCTTGCCTGACTGGCGCTCAACTGCGCTGGAAGTGCAAAAAAATCCTGCAGTCACTGGGACAGCTCCTTATGTCGATGGCCAGGCCATGATTATTCGTGAAGATGTCATGCGCGGTGTCATCTTGCGCGGCATTCTGCCGGAAGAAGAGCCAAAGGTTTCTGACGTTGCCAGCAAGATCAAGTATGGTAAATGGGCTGACCTCAAGCCGGGCGAATTCAATATCGTGCTAGGTTCAGCATTGGCCAGCAGCTTGCGCGTCCGCATAGGTGAAAAAATCACCCTCGCTGCACCTGAAGGGCAAATGACACCTGCAGGTGTCGTGCCCCGTCTGAAAGCCTTTAATGTGGTTGGTATATTTGAAGCCGGTCACTATGAATATGATTCAGGCATGGCGTTCATGCACATAGAAGACGCACAAAAATTCTTCCGTCTGAGTTCTCCGTCTGGACTGCGTTTGCGTATCAAGGAAATGCTAAAGGCCCCTCAGGTGGCGCTGGAACTGTCGCGCACCCTGACTGGGGACTTGTTGATACGCGACTGGTCGCAACAGAATAAAGTATATTTCGCTGCGGTAAAAGCAGAAAAAACCATGATGTTCATCATCCTGACGCTAATTATCGCAGTTGCTGCCTTCAATCTGGTGTCAACCTTGGTCATGACGGTGACTGACAAGCAGGCTGACATTGCCATCTTGCGTACTCTGGGGGCAGCGCCTTCATCCATCATGAAGATATTCGTCATACAAGGCACTATCGTTGGCTGCCTGGGTACGCTATCAGGTGTAGGACTGGGCTTGTTAATCTCACTGAACATTGATGTTATCGTGCCTTTCATCGAAAGCTTGCTGGGTATACAACTGCTTTCCAAAGAGGTGTATGTCATCAGCAAATTGCCGTCTGATGTGCAATTATCTGACGTACTGACTATCGGCAGTGTTGCCTTAATCCTGGCCATGCTGGCCACCATTTACCCTAGCTGGCGTGCTTCACGCGTGAAACCTGCGGAGGCATTGCGTTATGAGTGATCAAGTATTAAGTAAAGGACAGAGCAAGCAAAGTAATGAGCAAGAAGCGGTTTTATCTTGCAGTGCCCTTGGCAAGACCTTTTCCCAGGGGCTGGAATCTGTCAATGTATTGAAAGAAATCAACCTCAGTGTTTTTCGGGGCGAACGGATTGCCATCATAGGCGCTTCCGGCTGCGGCAAGTCCACCTTGCTGCATTTGCTGGGGGGGCTGGATACACCCAGCAAAGGCACGGTAACCCTGCAAGGCAAGGATTTTGCCAGTTTGAATGAAAAAGCCCGCGGCGAATTGCGTAACCATGCCCTGGGATTTGTGTATCAGTTTCATCATTTGCTGCCTGAGTTTTCAGCACTGGATAATGTCGCCATGCCGCTCATTATCCGACGCATGGCGCGGACTGAAGCCCAAAAAATAGCGCAAGCCATTTTGGAAAAAGTCGGCCTTGGGCATAGACTCAAACACGTACCTGGTGAGTTATCCGGTGGTGAACGCCAGCGTGTCGCATTGGCGCGCGCATTGGTCACCCAGCCTGCTTGTGTGCTGGCAGACGAACCTACCGGCAATCTGGACGGTAGTACGGCGCAACAGGTGTTTGCCCTGATGCTGGAATTGTCGCGCACGCTGGGTACTGCTTTTGTTATAGTTACCCATGATGCAGAATTGGCCGCGCGCTGTGACCGTGTTTTCCGTTTAACTGATCGTGGACTGCAGCAACAATAAAATGGCATGCAAAAGACCAGCAAAATGAAACTCAGGAGGCGTCATCGTATGTTCTCCATAGCTCATTTTTCTACCCGGCCAGGTAGCTGGCTGGTGTCTGGCCTGTTATTCGTATTGAGTCCATCTGTATATGCGGCCGATACCGTGGAGTTGGTATTGCAACTGGAAACTTCACTGACTAGTGACAGCAATCCTTTTCGTTTTTACGAACAGACGGTCAAACCTGTTCAGTCCGATCAAGGCGATCAGACTGAACAACATGTCCTTGGGCCCGATAAGCAATTCCGTAACCGTGATAGCGTGACCGGCACGGATGTTCGTGCAGGTGCCATCATTCCCATTTTATCTGACCGCACCCGCCTGATATTAACGGGTTCCCTCGGTAACCGGCATTATAAAAACTATAAAGAACTCAATCATCATCTGACCGCTGCCGATGCTACCCTCCAATGGGCTGCCGGGAAAATTGTGAATGGTCAAATCACTGCTGGCAAAGAAGACAGGCTGTTTCAATACATTAATGGCAGCCTTACAGATAAAGATATCTCTCACCAAAAACGTGCTGCTGCCAACGTCAACTTTAAACTGACCGATGAATGGTCCTTGAATGTCAGCCTGGACAGGGCTGGACTGAATTACGATTTGCCTCTGAATCAGTTATATAACTTTGACGAGCGTGGCAGGCAATTGAGTGGACGCTATTATTCACCAACCGGGTCAAGCGTAGAAATTGGAACGCGTTTGTCTGAAACGAATTTTCCGGACCGCAATGAGCAGGATATTGCAGATCTGGATAAGGCATATAAAGAGTCAGAGGTATTTCTCGATGCTGAATGGCGCTACAGCAGCAAGTCTGTCACCAGTGCGCATTTGGGTGTGATCAAGCGCAAGTATGATGTGCTGACTGAGCGCGATACCAATTTGTCGAATATTCTGTTGCGTGGCACTTACCATCATTCACCTAAAGTGCGTCTTGATTTGCAGCTGTGGGACCGACCTTTTACGATTGTTGACCGTACTGTGGTCTATGTGCTGAGCAAGGCAGTGCGTTTCGATGCGCAATGGAAGTATTCAGATAAATCGCAAATGAATTTCTCTACGCTTTTTCAAAATAGCGATAATGTCCTGGTGCCGCGTTTGGCGACTCTGGCAGATGGTACTTCGCGCAAGGAGAAATTGATACGTGTTGGCCTGGGTGGTGCTTACGAGTTTGAGCGGGGTTTTCGCCTGGTGCTGGATAGTTTTTATGAAAAGGTCCAGCGTGAATCAGATGGTGTGAATCTGAAACAGGCGGTGGTCAAGTTTGGGCTGGAGTACACGTATGAAAATTTACCGGGGAGTAATTCGCGTATGGGCTTGAAACGCTATCAACATTCCCTGAGTGCCTCGGATAGTTTGCGCTGATCATGGGGCTGACACAAAAATTAAGCCGCTTCGCTGCACGTCATACAGCAAACCGCTGGTTGCCATTGACTAAGGGCAGGGGGGTAGTCAGTTTCAGTTTTGATGACGTGCCAGCCAGTGCCTGTCATCAGGGGGCTTTGCTGCTGGAGTTATACCAGGCACGAGGTACTTTCTATATTTGTGGCAGTCTGACCGATGGGGTTGAGCAAAACCAGCCCTGTCATAGCGTA
>Ga0207952_1000345_pt1 | contig 41983 bp, 39 predicted proteins | sample SubbioR12Aug_8Ca_FD_184831 | JGI IMG/M metagenome (GOLD analysis project Ga0207952, IMG submission 184831) | Serpentinite rock and fluid subsurface biosphere microbial communities from McLaughlin Reserve, California, USA - CR12Aug_8Ca (SPAdes) | ecosystem: Environmental > Terrestrial > Deep... | reverse complement strand
GAGCGCACCGGCTATTTTTGCCTGGACGCCGTCGACAGCCAACCCGGCAAACTGGTTTTCAACCGTACCGTCACGCTGCGGGACAGTTGGGGCAAATAAGCCATGCAGGTTAACGCCAGTCTGATCCGGCATCTGCAGCAAGCGACCGGCCGAGACCTTGGCAACCACCGCCTGACCCGGGTCGGCGGCGGCGACATCAACGCCGCCTTCCGCTTGCAAGCGAACAACACCGATTGGTTCGTCAAACTCAACCGCGCCGGCTTGTCGGGCATGTTTGCCGCCGAAGCCGCCGGATTGCGCGAGATAGACGCCCAGCAACAAGTCAAGGTACCCAAGGTGGTGTCAGTCGGCGAGCACGATCATCAAGCCTATTTGCTGCTGGAATACGAAGCGCTGGATGCCCTGCGCGGCGACAGCGCCGGCCGATTCGGCGAGCAATTGGCTCGCCTGCACCGGCAACCCCAGGCGTTTTTCGGCTGGCATATCGACAACACCATAGGCTCGACCCCGCAGCATAATGACCGCCATAACGACTGGCCCGGTTTCTGGCAACAGCAACGCTTGGGCAAACAATTGCAGTTTGCCGCCGAAAACGGTTTTACGGGTTCGCTACAAACCAAGGGCCTGAAGCTGCTGGAAAATATCCCGGCTTTTTTTAGCCGCCATCGCCCTCACCCGTCGCTGCTGCACGGCGACCTGTGGGGCGGCAATGCCGCCAGCGACGGCCAGGGCAATCCCATCATGTTCGACCCGGCCTGTTATTACGGCGACCGCGAAACCGACATCGCCATGACGGAGCTGTTCGGCGGCTTCGGCCCGAATTTTTACAGCGCTTATCAAGCGGAGTACCCGCTGGATCCGGACTACAAAACCCGCAAGACGCTTTACAACCTCTACCACATCCTCAACCACCTGAATTTGTTCGGCGGCGGCTATCTCGGCCAAGCCAATGGCATGATCGAACAGCTATTGTCGGAATTGAAATAAGGGTTTCGTCAAAATAACAGCCCCGTATTTTCCGGGATTGTTACCGATAGGAGGCGCTTTAGCCCCGATTAAGGCTCTCATCGCGGCTAAAGCCGCTCCGAAGGAAAAATATTTCGGTAAGTCATTTCCAACCATATCCTAAACCGCTTTAAAATCCGCGCACGGCGGCTTTCGGCAAAAAACTTTCCAAAAATGCGAGGTTTATCGCTTTTTCAATAAGGACTATACTTTGACAAACTGATTTCAAAGGGTAGTGGACCGCATGAAAAGACAGCGTTCTGTTGATTACGACGGCCTGGACGGAATTCTGCAACTTCCCGACATAACCGAAGCCAAGCCCAAAGGGTATCGATCATCCTGGTTGTATGCGTTGATCGCTGCCGCTCTGCTCGGCGCCTTCTTGCTTCGCAACCAGAACCAAACCGCATCGCCGCAATCGTTACCCATACAAACCGACAGTACCGTTACCTCCCTTGCATCCAAACCCAGCCCGATTCAGGAAACTAGCGACTCGGCTTCGAAAAATCCGCAACAGGATACCGGTACCCCTCAAACGGATTCGTCCCCCGATCATCAAGACGCCATTGCCTCCACCGAGTCCCACCCTGAACAACAAGCGGCCAACCTAGAACCCGCCACCGCGTCCCCAAAAATCGAAGTTCCAGCCGTAACGCCATCCGGGGTTTTGTTTACCGTGCGATTCAAATTGGATTCGAACCGACTGACCCTGCTCGGCAAATCCGCAAGGGACGAATTGATAGACGCCGCAAAAAGCTGCCCCAACCTGATCAAACTGACGGGGCATACCTGTAATTTAGGCTCTGCCGCCGGTAACAGACTCTTAGGCCTGGCAAGAGCGAATAGCGTAAAAAAACTATTAGCGGCCAACGGCATTCCGGCCCACCGAATCGCCGCGGTCTCCGAGGGCATGGAGCGGCCGGCCGCGACAAACGACACACCCGCCGGACAGGCGCAAAATCGCCGGGTTGAATTAATTTGCCATGCACATTAACCGAACTTCATAGGATAAAAGCCATGCCACAAATTCAAAAAACCGATTATCAAATTGCCCAGCAACAAATTCTGGACGGCATCATTTCCGGCGAATTCGACATCGAAAACCGCCGCGACCTGGGGCCCATGATCCCGATCCGGCTGTTTCAAGCCTTGCGCATGGTAGCCTTGGGCTCGAATGTCGAGGATATATTGGGCCAGGGCGCGCCATCGCTGGTTTATCACTCCGGCCAAAGCCTGGGCCTGGCGATGGGGCAACTGGCGGCGGCCAACATCGACAAGGATTTGGAAACCTACGTCGGAAAAATAAAACTGCTGTGCCGCCAACTCAGCATCGGCTTGGTGGTGCCCGATAGAGTGGACTTGAATGCGGGCGTGTTGGAACTGCGGGTCGATGAATGCGTCTCTTGCGCCGGCATTCATAATGTCTCGGCGCCGATTTGCCATTTCGAAGCCGGCATGGTGGGCGGCATCGTCAAAACGTTTTTTAACCGCAATGTAAAAGCCACGGAAACCAAATGCAATGCGCTTGGTGATAAGACCTGCTTGATTCGGGTCGACTTAATATAAGCATTCATGATAAAAAACGCATCCAGGAGAACGCCATGAGCAATATTCACCCGCTTGACACCCGAAAATCGCAATCCGGCGAAATAGATGCCATTTTGCGCAATCTGATGGGCATACAAGGCGTCAGCGCCGCGGCCATTGTCGATAACGACGGCTTCGTCACCCATATTCAACGCGATTCCGAAATCAACACCGACGCGATCGGCGCCTCGGTGCAGGTGGTGTTCGGCGCCGCCGCCCGGGCAGCCCAACACGTTGGCCACCATGCCACCAATATGGTGATTTGCGAAAACGCCGAAGGTTTTATTTTATCCACCCCTGTCGAAGCGGGCTTTATGCTGGCCCTGGTCACCCAACGCGATGCCTTACTGGGCCGGGTGCGTTTCGAATTAAAGGAAACCATTCCGGTGTTGAAAAAATTATTCAGCCATTACCTTACCCATTAACCCAGCCTGCCAATTTTTCCCATGCCCTGGTTTCAAGCACAAATGGCGGAGTTGCAGCGTCTGGCCGAAGAATATGCGCTGTCGCAACAGCAAACCGCGTCCAATATTGTCAACGTCAGCGAAAAAATGCGTTTAAAGCGCGCCGAATTTATCGATGCTGTACAGGTTTTGGTGGACAAAATCGGCAAGATTAAGGGTATTTCGGCCTGCGCGGCCTATCACGACGGCTTGATATTGGCTCAATCCGCGCATTCGGCCGCTATCGATGCCTTCGGCGCCACGCTGCAGGAAAGCGCGCGCGCGGCGCAACAAGGCGCCGCCCTGCTCGGCTTGGGCGAACTCGAGCAAATCGTTATCGTCGGAGCCAAAAACAAGGTGGCCATGCTGAGCATCGGGCCGTTAATGCTATGCATTTCCAGCCCTAAACAGATTAATCTGGCCTTGGCGCTGAATCGGCGGCCCCATTGACACCGGCGCTTAACGTACCGGGCCGCCCGCCGTCCATCCAATATTTCCGCAAACGTTGACGCGCCAGTTCCACATCCCTAACCGCGCCAGCGGTTTTTAAGCTGATCGCCCCGGTTTCCGCGGTGCCGAGGCTTTTGATGCGCAGGGCCTCGTAACGCCGCAGTACGGCGGCATGCGGAAAACCGAAACGATTCTTGTAACCGGCCGGTATCAACACCAGGGCCGGCCGTACTTGCCGTAAAAATCCGCTACTCGAGGAGGTTTTGCTGCCATGGTGCGGCGCCACCAGCACCGAACTGGCCAAGGCATCGCCATAACGTGCCACCAGCCAGTTCTCGGCGCTTTGTTGTATATCCCCCGTCAACAGCAAGCGCTGCCTTGCAGTGCTGATTTGCAACACGCAGGAATTGTCGTTTTCGGCCTTAAAGGGCTCCGTTCCGGGCGACAGCATCTTGAAATCGACCCCATCCCAATGCCAATGCTGCCCGGCTTGGCAATATGAGCCACCGGCCCGCTCCGCCCAGTCCGGCACACTGCTGTAAATCGCCGACACGGGGATTTCGGACAACACCGAGGCCGCCCCGCCGCTGTGGTCGTTATCGCCATGGCTAACCACCAAGCCGTCCAGTTTGGCAATGCCCCGGTGGCGCAAAAACGGCACGACCACCGACTCCCCCATGTCCGCTTGTTGGCTGAATTTAGCGCCGGTATCGAACACCAAGGCATGCCGCTCGGTTTGCACCACCGCCGCCAAACCCTGTCCCACATCCAGCAAGGTAAACCAGATCTCGCCATGGGGCGGCTTGTCGATCCGTGCAAAAAATAGCGGCAACAACAAAAATAGGCTCAAATACCGGCCGGGCATGCCTTTGGGCGCCAGCAACAGCAGGACGGCCAAAATGCCGAACAGCACGCCGTACCAGGGCGGCGCGGCGGTAGACAGGGCGGCATACGGCCATGTCGACATGTGCAGCAATATCCGCCACAAGCCTTGCAATATATGTTCGGCCAGCCACAACAGCCAATACGCTAAATCCGGCCACCAAAAGACCGTGCCCGCCGCGGCCAAGGACAAAGGCGTCACCAGCAGACCGACGATCGGCACGGCCACGCTATTCGCCAACGGCGCAACCAACGATATTTGCTGGAAAAACACCAATAACAGCGGCGACAGGCCAACCGCCATCGTCCAATGCAATTTGCCGGCCTGCCGCCAGTATCCCGCCCGGCCCAGCCTACCGGAAGACACATACAACAACACGGCAACCGCGCCGAAAGACAGCCAAAAGCCTACCGACAGCAGCGCCAGCGGGTCGAACAACACCACCAGCAACAACGCTATCAGCAAGCCTTGCATGACCGCCGTATTGCGCTGCCGGACCAACGCCCACAACCCGACCGTCAGCATAATAACCGCCCGTTGGGCGGGCACGGAGAATCCGGCCAATGCCGCGTAAAACAAGGCCGCCAGCCAGGCAAGCACCGCCGCCAGCTCATGCGGGGACAAGGCCAAGCAGCCCAGGCGAATCCATACTCGCCGGGCCATGAAAAATCCCCCGCCCGCCACCAAACTGATATGCGCGCCGGAAATCACCATCAAATGCACAATCCCCGTCAGCCTAAAGACCTCCCATTGCCGTTGGCTGACCGAATCCTGGCTGCCGATAGCCAGCGCTTTAATAACGCCCAGTTGTTCGCTTCCGGGTAACTCGCTATCCAGGCGGTCGGAAATCGCCTGCCGGCACAGGGCAAGATAGCGAGTAATGGAAAATGGCGGATTAATCCGCCTCGCTTCGGATTTCGAGCGCACATAGCCGGTGGCGCCGATATGATTGGCGAACAACCAGGCTTCGTAATCGAAACCTCCCGGATTACCGCGGCCATGCGGCCGTTGTAACCTGACCGTCAGTTCCCAGGCTTGCCCGGCTTTCACCGGCCGCGGCGGGTAGTACCAGTTCAGGCGCAATTTGCCCGGCACGCCGGGGCCGGCGCGGGTCACTTTAAAATCGAAACCGACCCGATCATCTACCGGCTTGGGTATACTGGCGATGTAACCTTGCACTATCGTATCCTTGCCGGCCATTGCGTCCGCCAACCTGTCCGTTAAACGCCAACCGGCATAAGCGCCGGCCCACATCGCGCCGACGACGAACAGACAAAGATACCAATAGCGCCGGCAGGCCAGCAATGCCGCCAAGCCGAGCAAAAGCCCCCATTCCACGGCATTGGGCAACCGGGCCCATTGCTGTACCCAGGCAATACCGGCTATAAAAGTCAGAATATGCACGCTTACGCCTTTGCCGCTCTAAACCGGGGGAGTAATTCGAACCGATGTGGCCTTTGATCCGCTTTAAAAACATCCGCGAAGCGGAAAATGCCGAGGGCATGGGGTTTATTTCCCTTGATACTGCCCTGAGCATCGCAGCCTTTAGCGAGAACAACCCGCCAGGGGCGCGGCAGGGAGGCCGCGCGTTTTTCGCGGGGACTGGGAAGCCCCTTCGAAAAACCCTTGCCAAAGACGAGAAGCGCAGGATCAACGCGGTATGGGGCGGCCTTTTCTTTGGTTTCTTTCTTTTGGCCGTGCAAAAGAAAGAAACTCGGCTGTCGGGCCGACAAATTTGCAGGATGGCCGATTTGCATGCGGAGCACCCGCAGAGCGAAACACATGGATGCGTTTCGTGAAACCGACTTTTTAAATAATTTCGCGTAGCGTTTCATTAAATATCCGCATCAGTTCGAATCACACCACTAAACGGGCCAGGGTTTTGTCGTTGCGCTGCCTGCGCGGTAAACTGGCCGGACAAACTTGCTCGATTCTCAATTATTTTTATCCCAAAAATTTTCATGCCGCCACGTTTTCGCATTCGCCCGACTCGGGCCGTTTGGCTCAATTGCCATCTCTATTTAGCCTTGCTTTTCGGTTTTTTTTTCGCGCTCATCGGCTTAACAGGCAGCCTGAGTATCTACCGGGCGGAAATCGACGCCTTGCTCAACCCCGATCTGGTGATCGTTCCGTCTCAAAGCCAACCCGTATCGCTGGACAAGGTGTTGGCTCAGCTTCGCAAACACCACCCCAACCGACACGGCGCCTGGACCCTGGAAATGCCGAGCACGCCTAGCGGCACGATTACGGCCTGGTTCGAAAAAACCGCCGAAAGCGTGGATGCCTATTACGCCCCCTTGATGGTGGCGGTCAACCCGTATACCGGCGAAGTGATCGCCAGCCGCTTCTGGGGGCAAACCTTCACCACCTGGCTGCTCGATCTCCATACTCATTTGCAACTGGAAGCCACTGGGCGGCAGGCCGTTACGGTACTGGCAGTGCTATTGACGGTTTCCGTTTTGAGCGGCTTATACCTTTGGTGGCCCGGTCCGGCGCGATTATCCCAGGCTTTTGCGCTACGGCACAATGCGGGCCTGATGCGGCTGTTGCTCGATGCCCACCGCCTGTTGGGGCTGGCGAGCGCCGGCTTTTTACTGCTGCTGGCATTCACCGGTTTTCATCTGGCTTATCCGGCCCTGCTGGAGAACCTGACCGCGGCGTCCGGCATGGGACATGGCGACACAGGCCCCAATGTCAGCAGCACTTCCAAGCCGAACGACAGGCCGATTACGCTGAGCGAAGCGGTTTTGGTGGCGCGCGGCCTGTTTCCCAGTTCCGAAGTACGCCGAGTGACCACCCCGGCCGGCGAACTGGGCACTTACCGCATCAATTTACGCCAGCGCCGCGAACTGAACCAGCACCACCCGTTCACCAATGTCTGGGTGGATCGCTGGAGCGGCCAGATTCGTAGCGTCAACAACCCCAGTTTATTCAGTGCCGGCCAAACTTTTACCACCTGGCAATGGCCGCTACACACCGGCGAAGCGTTCGGCGCCTGGGGGCGCTTAATCTGGTTTTTTGCCGGCCTGACCCCGCTGGCGCTCTGGTTGAGCGGCCTAACGCACTGGCTATACCGTAAAGGACTGCTCCGGGACAGGCCCGTCGATATCGCCGGACTCGGCCGGACGGCCGGCAAACGGCTTGCCGCATTTTCATATCGCCTGCATAACCGGTTGATGCGAACGCTGGAACCGCTGGTGATTCTTGCCATCCGCAAAGCGGCCGAGCGTATCGACCGAACGAAAAAATGACCAACCGGCATGCGCGGGACATGGCGGCAAATATTCCGGCGCTGAAAATCCCACGGCCCTAAAACCTGTTAGAATCCGCGCACAGTTCGACTAACAGAGTAGCGCAATGCCCAAAAAAATAATAAAAAAATACTTACCCGACCCGGAAAAAATCAAATCCATCAAAAGCCTGCATTTTTTGGGCGACCGATTGCACGATCCCAATTTATGGCATTTAAACCGGCACTCCGTGTCGCTGGCTTTTGCGGTAGGATTATTTTTTGCCTGGGTGCCCTCCCCCACGCAAATGGCCATGGCCGCCGCCGCCGCTTTGTTCGTGCGGGCCAACCTGCCGATTTCGGTGGCGCTGGTATGGATCACCAACCCCATCACCATGCCGCCGTTATTCTATTTTGCTTACCGGGTCGGCATCTGGCTGTTGAACAAACCCCATTTCGACGGCGAATTTTCGTTGGACACCGTATTTTCCAGCATGGCGGACATAGGCGGACCGTTTTTGTTCGGCTGTCTGGTACTGGGCATTACCTGTTCGAGCCTGGGTTATTTCGGCATGAAAGCTTTCTGGCGCTGGCATGTGGCCCATCGCTGGAATGCGCGCAAAAAAGCCCGGGCAGAAAAAAGCTGAGATAGGCAATTTATTGATTGCTTTTCTATTGGCGGAATGGAGACATAGCGCCAAACCGCTGCCCAGGCTTTTTTGACGATCCGGTCGCTGCCGTCCAGGTTACCGTTGGCGACGGCAAAACCCGCTTCGAGAGCCGAGGCGCCGTGAGTCGATTCACGCACCTCGGCCCACTCCGGTCAACACCCGCCCGTTAATAAGCCGTATTTAATACCGTAGTGAATTAAATCGGCGTTGCTGGATAAATTCATTTTTTTTAATAAGCGGGTCCGGTAGGTACTGACCGTTTTAATGCTTAAGGACATGTCGACGGCGATTTCGGAAAGGCGTTTACCGTGCGCCAGACTGATAAATACCTGATATTCACGATCCGTTAGATTTTGATGCAGGGGTTTGTTGGAAGACGCATTTAATTCGGCAACCAGTATTTCCGCCAAATCATTACTGATATATTTACCGCCTTTCGCCAATTTGCGAATGGCCAGTACCAGCTGTTCCGGCGCGCTTTCCTTGCTCAAATAACCGTCGGCGCCGGCGCGCAGCATTCTAATGGCATATTGATCCTCCGGATAAGCGCTTAATACCAATATGGGCTTGCTTGGGCTTTCCATTTTCGCCAACCGGATCAACTCCAAAACATTTTTTCCGGGCATGGCGATATCGAGCAGCATCACGTCCCAATTATCCCCCCTGATGAGCTTAAAAGCCTCGTCGCCGTTGGAGGCCTCGACGGAAAACTCCATGTCGTCGACATCGTTAAGTATTTGCTTCAAACCTTTTCTGACGATGGCATGATCGTCGGCAATCATGATCCTAATCATCGGTTCGCTCCGATTCATTATCCTTTAGCGGCATCTTTAATATAATGCGGGTTCCCGCCCCGGCTTGACCGTCCACTGTAAATTCGGCGCCGAAATAATTGGCCCGTTCCCGCATGCCTTGAATGCCGTAGCTTTCGTCTTGACGTTGCCTGTCCGCTGTCATGCCGCGGCCATTGTCCGCGATCGTCAATATTAAACGGTTTGCGTCGGCCTCGATCGCAATCTCGACTTTGCTGGCGTGGGCGTGATTCAAGACGTTGGTCAATGCTTCCTGAGTAATGCGAAAAATCGCGGTGCTACGATTGGTATCCATCGCCGGTTTGCTATCGGGCAGTTCTAATGAGCAGGGAATACCGCTACGTTGGCTAAAGTTCTCAACCAGCCATTCGATGGCCGGCAACAGGCCTAGATGATCGAGCAAGCTGGGCCGCAAATCGGTGATGATACGTTTGACCGTCTGAATGCTGTCGTTGACTTCTCCGATCATCGAGCGGATTTTAATGTGGCATTCCCTTAGCTCGTCCGGCAAATGCCGTTCCAGCCAACTGAGTTCCATTTTTAGCGCCGTCAAAAACGCGCCCAAATCGTCGTGAAGTTCTCGCGCAATGCGAATTCGTTCGTTTTCCCTAACCATCTCCAGATGTCCGGATAGGTCTTGAATACGCTTGTGACTATCGCGCAAGGCCATTTCCGCCGCCTTACGCTCGGTAATATCCACCAGCAGCACGAATATCAGCGGACCTTGCTGATCGACAACCGGAATGGTCGAGACCAATACATCGGCCGCGGTTCCGTCGAGGCGCAAAATTTTTTCTTCAAACGTGGAAGGCACGCTTGCATCACGTTCGAGATTACGTTCAATCCGAGCATTCACGAGATCCCTAAAATCCGGATGCACCAATTCCAACGGTTTTTTTGCCAGCAATTGCTCCGGCGTATCGGCACGCCATAGTCTCAAACAGGCTTGGTTGACTTGTTCGATCCGCTCGCCGCCGCGGTTGACCAAAATGGCTTCGGCGGAATTTTCGAATAATGCCCGATAGCGTTCCTCGCTGGCTTTTAGCTTGGCTTCGGCGCGCTTGCGTTCGGTCAGATCGTGAATGGTGGCTACAAACAGATGGTTGTTTTCCAGTCTGAGCTCATGAATGCCGACCGCCACCAGGAATGGGCCGCCATCCTTTTTCAGCGCGGTAACCTCGCGTATGTCGATAACCAGTTCCTCATCGTCGTTCGACAGATTCGACAGATACTGGCCGTGCGTTTTCCGCTCCGCGTCCGCGAGAAAACGCTCCAACCTGACGCCGGTCATTTCGCCCGCGCCATAGCCGAATATTTTTTCCGCCGACGGATTGACGCGTATGACGATGCCTTGTTGGTCGAAAATCAGTACGGCATCGGACACGTGTTCGAAAATGGCGGACATTTTCAGATCGCTTTGCTGCAAGGCCTGCTCCATTTCGATGCGGGCCGTGACATCGTTTTGCACGCCGATAAAATGGGTTACCCGATTGTGACCGTCGGTTACCGGCGAAATATAAATTTCATTCCAAAACGGCGTGCCGTCCTTACGGTAATTACGCAAGATGGCGTAGCCGTCTTTTTGTTGCCGCAAGGCTTGCCGCAAGTTGTCGATCTCGGGCTGGTCGCGGTCGTCGCCTTGCAATATCCGGCAATTTTGCCCTATCAATTCCTCCGAGTTGTAGCAGGTCAGGGTCGAAAAAGCCTGGTTGACGTAAATGATGGCATAGTCGGTGTCGGCAAGATCGGTTATGACGATGCCATTGTTGCTACTATCGATAGCCCGCTGCATCAAACGCAGTTTATCCTCGGCATTGCGGCGCCAGGTAATGTCCTGAATCGTGCCGTATATCCGTACGACCTTGCCGCTACTCCAGTCTCGAATCGGCAGCGCATGGTCGCTGAAACAGCGCACTTCACCCCCGTTGGAAACGATTCGATACTCGGCGATATCTTCGTAGCCGTTCAGCAACGCAGCCACGTGGCGATCCGCTAACGCTTGATCGTCGGCATGCACGGTCAGTCCGAAATGATGATCCAGCAAACCGGGTGCTTCGCCATAACGGGCATGGCTATCGAGAAAGCGTTTGAACGGCTCGGTAACCCATTCGAAGGTTGGCCGCCCATCTTCCCCAATCCCGAGCGAATAGGCGAAATCTGAGGTTAACTTGGAAATAACCTGATCCCATTTTTCGCACCACAAAATACCGCTTGCTTTATTTTGGCAGGGCGGGCTTTCCAAAGGCCGTTGTAAAGCCTGCCTGACCGCGGCGAACAGAGTGTCGCGCCGATTTTTGCCGATGTAGTCGGCCATCCCTTGCTTGATGGCCCGAACGGCGACCGTTTCGTCGCCATGGCCCGTCAACATGATCACCGGCAATGTCGGATACAGGTTTTTGAAATCCGCGAATACGCAAAACCCGTCGGTCCATGCCAGTCGATACTCGGTGACGACCAGATTGAAATCGCCTTGTTCCAGCGCGTTCCGATAGTGTGCCCGCGTGGCTATATCGATGATTTCAAACGCCGAAGAGTCGTCGGACAAGGTTCGGCGGGTCAACTTCCGCTCATCCGCGTCATCGTCGATCAGCAGTATTTTCGGCATATTGTCATTGGTTTTATCCCCGCTACAGGTCCATTTGCTTGCACTTGGGGCAAGCTTAACCCTTGGGCAGCGATTTTCCAAGGCGGCCATCGATCACCGGTTCCAGTCAAGGAAACAAGCGATCTCGATAAATGTGGGATTTTCCTTACTTTGCCGCACGAACCATCGGCAGTTACAAACCCACCCTATCCCCTACACAGAGTATTTCACAGCCTGCGGCATTTGTTCAGCATCCTCTCGATTTGTAGGATTTTTTTACCTTAAAAGAGTTTATTCCTACAAAAATTAGAGAACCCTTCTAATTTAATTATCGACGCACTCCCTGTAAGATTTTCATACGATTTACGAGGGCATTCCGCATATCTCCATGAAACTAGAACCGATTGACATGGCGGCGTTATTAGATATCCACGATATTCTAATGACATGGAATACCGACGAATCTACCGTATTACAAAAACTGTGCGACAAATTGCTGGCAGCGCTGCACGCGCCGTTAATCTGGGGCGGACTCATTAACCAAGACCATAAACTGACCGTATTCGGCGCCGCCGGTAACGAAGCCGACCGGATCAAAGGCCTGGTACTGGATTGCAGCGATACGTTAGCAAACCATCCGGCCATCAAGGATTGCATCGATACGCTGACGCCCGCCAGTTTGCCCGGCGGTTTGATCGAATTGAACAGCCGCTTGTTCGAAAATCTACCCCGCGATGTACGCACCCTGCAAACCGATATTTACCCATTGACGCTTGAAAACCGCTGCATGGGCATCTTGGCCGTTGCCACCGGCAATAAGCAAAACACCAAACATCATTCCTTATTACAATTGGCGGCGCAACACGCCGGTTTTGCTTTAGGCATGCTGCGTAACTTCGTCGCCAAGGAACATGCGCAAAGCAGCTTGAAATTGGCGGCCGCGGTATTCGACCATTCCCTGGAAGGCATATTCATCACCGATACCACGGGCAGCATCCTGGCCGCTAACGATGCGGCCAGCCGTATCACCGGCTATAAGCCGGAAGAATTGCTCGGGCAAAATCCGCGCATTTTCAAATCCGGCCGGCACGGCCAGGATTTTTACCGGGCACTATGGCATTCGGTGTATCGGCACAAACAATGGGAAGGCGAAATCTGGAATAAACGCAAGAATGGCGAAATTTTTCCGGAGTGGTTGAGTATTTCGGCGATTCTCGACGAGCATACCCAGTTGCAAAACTACATTTGTATTTTTATCGATATTTCCAAGCAAAAAGAGGCCGAAGCCCGGCTCAATTATCTGGCTTACCATGACAAACTGACTGGTTTACCTAATCGCGATCTGTTTCACGACCGGTTAAACGCCTCGATACTGCGCGCCAAACGCAATCAGACGGACATCGCGGTGCTGTTTATCGATATCGATCATTTCAAATACATTAACGACACCTTCGGTCACGCCAAAGGCGACTTGCTGTTGCAAAAAGTCGCCAACAAGCTGAAAGGCTGTCTGCGCGAGAACGACACGCTGGCGCGCATGGGAGGGGATGAATTCACCGTGATTCTGGAAGACTTTGCCTTTCAGGCCGACGTGGAACTTACCGCCGGCCGCATCCTGAAAGCTTTCAATCAGCCGGTATATCTGGATAATCAAGAATTGTACGTGTCGGTCAGTATAGGCATCAGCTTTTATCCGGAGGATGCCAATAATCCGTCGATGCTGATGAAACATGCGGATACGGCGATGTACAGCGCCAAAAACAGCGGCCGCAAATGCCTGCATTTTTTTCGCTCCACCATGGAAAGTTACTCGATACAGCGTATCGAAATGGAGCAGCAATTACGCCATGCCCTGGACAACCACGAGTTTCGTCTCTTCTACCAACCGCAATTCAATCTCGAAACCAGCGCCATTGATGGCGCGGAGGCCCTGATTCGTTGGCAGCACCCGCAAAAAGGACTGATCGCACCGGACAAATTCATTCCCATGGCCGAAGACACCGGCATGATAGTTCCTATCGGCGAATGGGTGTTAAAACAGGCCTGGGCCGAATGCCAAAATTGGCATCGCGCCGGCCACGCCTTGCGTGTTGGCGTCAATCTGTCGGCCCACCAGTTCAATCACGCCCATCTTACCGAGTTGGCGTCCATGGTGCTGAACGACGCCATTATCGACGCCAGCTTTCTTGAGCTGGAACTGACGGAGAGCCTGGTAATGCGTCAGGTCGAGGACACCCTTGCCGCCCTTAACACGTTGAAAAAATCGGGTATTCGTCTGGCTATCGACGATTTCGGCACCGGGTATTCTTCATTGAGTTATCTGAAACAGTTTCCCATCGACCGTTTAAAAATCGACCGCTCATTCGTCGGCGACCTTGCAAACAACCCTAACGATGCAGCCATTGTAGTGGCCATTATTGCCATGGCTCACTGCATGGGGCTGGAAGTGATTGCCGAAGGCGTGGAAACCGAAGAGCAATTAAAGTTTTTGCGCATGCACGACTGTAACCAAGTGCAGGGCTATCTGACCGGCAAGCCCCTGCCCGCCAACGAATTTTTACTTTTACTGGCAAGCAAGCCGCAGCTGTCTGCCGGCAAAACCCATCGCGGCAAATCTAAAAACTCAACGGTGCCTGCCGCACACCCCATCGCCGAATAACCGGCACCCAACCAGAAGAAATAAATTGATATATTTGCTGCGGATGTAGCTTGGGATGAGCACGGCGAAGCCCAACAGAATCAAAATGTTGGGCTTCATTACATACAGCCCAACCTACCTTTTGCGACAGCCTCATACAGCCGGTGTCCGAAACAATCAGTAAGTTAATTAGGAGAATCAAATGGATGTATTTAAGCCCTAAACAATCAACCCATCTTCCATATGCAACACATGGTCCATGCGGCCGGCCAGCTCCGGGTCGTGGGTGACCACCAGAAAGCTGACGTGCAATTCCTGGTTCAATTCCAGCATCAACTGATATATCTGATCCGCCGTTTTGCTGTCCAGGTTGCCTGTCGGTTCGTCTGCCAGCACGCATTTGGGTTTGTTGATCAAGGCCCTGGCCACCGCCGCGCGCTGGCGTTCGCCGCCGGACAGTTCTCCGGGTTTATGCAAGATTCTGTGACCCAAGCCGACCCGCTGCAACAGTTCCGCCGCCTGTTCCTGGGCCTGTTTGATCGGGCGTTTGCCGATCAGCAACGGCATGGCGACATTTTCCAGAATGGTGAACTCGCCCAGCAGATGATGAAACTGATAGATAAAGCCCAAGGACTGATTGCGCAATCGGCTTAATTTGGCCGAGCCGACCTTGTTCAAATCCGAACCGTCCAAAATCACGTTGCCCGAGCTGGGTTTTTCCAACCCGCCCAATAAATGCAGCAAGGTACTTTTGCCGGAACCGGAGGCGCCCATAATGGCCACCCGCTGTCCGGCATGGATGGACACATCCACACCTTTTAACACCTCGACATTCAAATCGCCTTGTACGAAGCGCTTGGTGAGCTGGCGGCATTCCAAAATCACGGGCTTACTCATAACGCAACACCTCGGCCGGATTGATACGCGAGGCCTGCCAGGCGGGATACAGCGTAGCCAGCAGCGACAGGAAAAACGCGGTGGCGGCGATCCAGTAGACATCGCCCCAGATCAGTTTGGAAGGCACTTCGCTGATGTAATAAACGTCGGCGGCCATGAATTGCACGCCAAAGGCTTTTTCGATGGCCGGCACGATGGTTTCCACATTCAGTGCCAGCGCCACGCCGCCAGCGGTGCCCAATAAGGTGCCCACGCTGCCGATCACGCAACCCAGCACGATAAAAATGCCCATCACCGAAAGATTGGTCAGCCCCTGGGTTTTCAGTATGGCAATATCGCCGCGCTTGTCCGTCACCACCATGACTAAGGTAGAGACGATATTGAACGCGGCCACCGCCACAATCAGCAACAGAATGATAAACATGGCGCGTTTTTCGGTTTGTACCGCGCGGAAAAAGTTGCTGTGGGCCTGGGTCCAGTCGCTGACCTTATACTCATGCCCCAACGCATCGGCGATGTCCTGGGTAATCAGCGGCGCATTGAACAGATCGTCCAGTTTCAGGCGCAAGCCCGACACGGCCGGCTCGATACGGAACAATTTACCGGCGTCGTCCAGATGGATCATCGCCATGTTGCGGTCGTATTCGTACATGCCCACCTGAAACACGCCTACCACGGTAAACCGCTTCAAGCGCGGCAAAATGCCGGCCGGCGTCGAATTGACCTGCGGCGTGATGACGGTAACCTTGTCGCCCATGAATACGCCCAAGTGGCCGGCCAGTTCCGCCCCCAAAATAATGCCGAATTCGCCGGCTTTCAGGTCGTCCAACTTGCCGAATTTCATCTTGTCCCCTACTTCGGAAACCTTGGGCTCATAGTCCGGCAAAATCCCTTGCACCAGGGTACCGCTGACCTGCCGGTCGGCATTGACCATCACCTGGCCTTGGATAAACGGCGCGGCGCCTTCGACATGCGGCAGGGTGCGGGTGCGTTCCGCCAGATTTTGCCAGTCCTCCAATTGTCCGTAGCGGCCGGTAATGGTGGTGTGCGCGGTCATGCCCAAAATGCGTTCGCGCAATTCGGCCTCGAAGCCGTTCATCACCGACAATACGGTGATCAAAGCGGTAACGCCCAAGGCAATGCCGAGTATGGACGTTAGCGTGATAAACGAAATAAATTGCGTGCGGCGCTTGGCGCGCGTATAGCGCAGCCCGATATAAAGTATCAGAGGTTTAAACATGCAATAAGCGATTAGGGTTTCTGGCAATCGGCACAGTAGCCGTAAAGATACAGGCTGTGTTCCACTAATGTATAACCTAGCCGCTGGGCGATTTCGATCTGCCGTTTTTCGATGAGTTCGTCGGAAAATTCATCGACTTTGCCGCATTTCATACAGACGACATGATCGTGATGGCTGCCTTTGTTGAGCTCGAAAATGGAGTTGCCGCCTTCGAAATGATGCCGGTTCACCAAACCGGCGGCTTCGAATTGGGTCAGGACCCGGTAAACCGTGGCCAAACCGATTTCTTCGCCTTCCGCCAGCAGAATTTTGTAGACTTTTTCCGCCGATAAATGCCGGTCATCCTCCTGTTTTTCAAGAATCTCCAGAATCTTGACTCTGGGCAAGGTGACTTTCAAGCCGGCGTTGCGTAATTCCTGTGTTTCCATAGCCTTTACTCATTATTCATAGTAGCGGGCCATTGTAGCGTTTTTTGCCCCAAGCCGTTGCGAGAATTATGGGATAATGCAGTTCTATTTTTTGCTCGGAATCCACCGCAAACCATGAAAAGAACCGTTTTTCCGCTGGCCGTTGCCGCTTCGCTGACGCTGCTGACTGCCTGCGAAACTATTCTCACCAACCTGCCCGGCGTGTACAGCATCGATATAGAACAAGGCAACATGATCGATCAAGCCATGGTGGACCAGTTACGCCCCAATATGAGCAAGCGGCAGGTGTTGTACATCATGGGTTCGCCGATGTTGACCGACACTTTCCACGAACGGCGCTGGGATTATTTGTATTCCGAGCAGCCCGGCGGAGACGCCCGGGTGCAAAAACGTATTGCACTCTATTTCGACGGCGAAAATCTGGTCGGCGTGCAAGGCGATTTTCGGCCCAGCCAATTGCCGGTCGTCAAGGAATCCACCGAAACCACCGTGGACGTACCCAAGCGCAATTTGGATAGAACCATGTGGGAAAAGATTACCGGCCTGTTCGGCGGCGAGGACGCCGGCAATATTCCGGCTAAACCGGAGAACAAACCGTCCGAGTTGTTGACCGAATAAATCCGCGCGGATTCTATTAATGCGCCCGCTCCCGCAAAACCCAGCCGAAAAAGAGAGCATTTCCACAAAATTTTAGTAGACTTGAACCGGTTCTTTCCCACCCGACAAGTCCATGCTCAACGTATTGCAGCGCCGCCCATTCCGTTTTTCCATCCTGATTGCCGCATCCCTAGGCTTGTTCTTTCCCGCGATCGCGATCGCTCTTTTGCTCTGGCATGAAAACCTGGGCCTAAACTGGCGTAACCTGATTGCCCTGCACCGTAACCACTTTACCTTGTACATCATTTGGAGCGCGCCTTTGGTATTGGGTTTTTTCGGGGTTATTCTCGGCAAAACCAGCCTGCTGCTCAAACAAAAAATGGACCGGCTGGAACACAAAACCACCGAGCTCAATACTATTTTGAACACGGCGGCCAGCGCGATTATCACGATCGATACCGCCGGCGGCGTCACCAATTTCAATAAAGCCGCCGAACAGATTTTCGGTTACGATCACGATGAACTGATCGGCAAAAACGTCAACTGTTTGATGCCCGCTGCCATGGCGGCGGAACACGACGCTTATCTGCGCCGCTATTTGCAAACCGGGCAAGCCGCCATTCTCGGCAAACGCCGCGAAGTGGAAGCGCGCCGCAAGGACGGCCAAATATTCCCCGTCCTCTTGCGGGTGAACCCGATGTATATTAACGGCACGATTTTTTTTCGGGGGTGATCGACGATATCAGCGATACCAAAACGCTGCAAAACCAGTTGATACAGGCGCAAAAACTGGAAGCCATCGGCCAACTGGCTTCCGGCGTGGCCCATGAAATTAACACGCCAATCCAGTACATCGGCGATAATTTGTCCGCATTAAGCCAAAACTTTACGGATATTACGGCTTACCACCAAGCCGTCGCCCGGCTGATACCGGACGCTTTAAAACCCCGGGCGGATAAGCTGGCGGAAGATCATGACATTCAATTCATTCTGGAAGACAGCCCGCAAGCCATTCGGCAGTCCCTTGAAGGCGTGGAGCGGGTGGCGGAAATCGTCAAGGCCATGAAGGCTTTTTCTCATATGGAATCGGCTCAAAGCAAACAGTTTATCAACCTGCACGAAGCGCTCAACAGCGCGCTCACTATCAGCCGCAACAGTTACAAATATGTCGCCCGAGTGGAAACCGATTATGACGGGGAGATCGGCGGCATCGAATGTTATGCCAATCAACTCAATCAGGTATTTCTCAATCTGATTATCAATGCCGCGCATGCGATAGAAGAATCTCAAAACCACGCCGGCCTGATACGCGTCACCACCCGCAAACGCGGCGAACAGGTTGAAATACAAATCCTGGACAACGGCGCCGGCATTCCCAAACCGATCCGAGATAAAGTGTTCAACCTGTTCTTCACCACCAAACCGGTGGGTAAAGGCACCGGCCAGGGGCTTAGTTTGGCGCACAGCATCATCGTTGAAAAACACCGCGGCCAATTGTTTTTCGAGTCCGAAACGGGGGTAGGCACTACGTTCCATATTTTGCTGCCGCTCAATCTTGCTTAGCGTGGACAAGGCCATGAAAAAAAACATCCTGTTTGTCGACGACGATGAAAATGTCATCAACGGCATTCGGCGGCAGCTGCGCCCCTACCGGGAGCAATGGCAATTATTTTTCGCTCAAAGCGGCAACCAAGCCTTGCAACTGATGCAACACACCCCGGTCGATTTAATCATCAGCGACATGCTGATGCCGGAAATGCAAGGTAACGAGTTATTAAGGCAAGTCGGCAAGTTATATCCCGGCACGATCCGGGTAATCCTCAGCGGCTACGCGGACGAGGAAACCATAAAATGCGCATTGGAAGTCGCCCATCAGCATTTGATCAAACCCTGCAACGCGGAGACCTTGCGCGAAACCATCGCCCAAATCTTTAAGATCCAGGACTGCTTGAAAAACCCTCGGATCATGGAAGGCATAGGCGACCCCAACCAGTTGCCCAGCCTGCCGAAAATCTATCACGAAATCAATGCCGCCATCGCCAATGACAACACCACTGTCAATGAACTGGCCGAGATATTCGCCCGCGATATGGTACTGTCGGCCAAATTGCTGCAATTGGTGAATTCGGCGTATTTCGGATTGCACCGGATCGTGTCGAACCTTAGCGACGCGATCAACATGGTCGGAATTAAGAAACTCGGCAATCTGGTGCTGTCCGTGCATCTGAAAACGGCCTTTCCGGTAACCGATCCGCTAATGGAACGCTACATGCACTATCTCTGGAAAGACGCCGCCAGGGTGGCCGAACTGGCAAAATTAATCTCGATATCGGAACGGCAACAACAGGACAGGCCGGACCAAGCCTACCTGGGCGGCCTGCTGCACAACATGGGTTTATTGATTTTTCTATCCCGCGGCGGCGATCGGATCAAAACGCTGCTGGAACAGGTAAAAAACACCGACACCCCCGTCAGCGAATTGGAAACCCAAATTTTCGGTTTTACCCGTTCCGAAGCCACCGCATATCTGCTAAGCCTTTGGAAAATCCCGCCCCGCATCATCGAATCCATATTGTTGCAAAACACCCCCAGCGATGCCGCTTATAACGGCGTCAGCGCGCTGACGGCCGTTCACGTTGCCGCCTGTTTATTAAAACCCGCCGTCATGGAAGAATGCGGCCGCCTGTTCGATATCGCCCTCGATACCCAATATTTACAACGCATCGATAAAATCGACCGTTTGCCGGAATGGCAAATTCTGGCGGATAAAGTAATCGCTCGCTTGGGCGCCGAGGAAACATGAACATGCCGGTTATCAGCCCCGACACCATTCTTTGCGTGGATGACGATGTCAACATACTGCATATGTTCGAGCGCACCTTGGGGCGAAAATACAAAATCATTACCGTTCTATCGGGCGAGCTGGCGTTAAAGGCATTGGCCGGCCCCGCTAAAATTGCCGTGATTATTTCGGATTACATCATGCCCGGCATGGACGGCATTGCGCTTTTAAAACGCGCCCTGGAAATATCGCCCGACACGGTGCAGGTCATGCTGACCGGCAATCTCAATCCGGACGTCTCGATCCGGGCCATTAACGAAACCGCGATTTTCCGATACCTGCCCAAGCCGTGCCCGGCCGCCGTAATGCAAAAAGTGGTACTCGACGCACTGGCGCAATATCGCCTGATCATCGACAAACGGCTGGCCGAACAGGAATTAATCCAAAAAAATCTGGCGCTGGCGGCCAGCAACGTCGAATTGGCAAAACAAAAATACCTGCTGGAACACGAACTGAACATGGCTAAAACCGTCTACGGCAATGTCGTATCCTACCAACACGACCGGTTGGACGGCTTGAATTATGCGTGTTTCCCCAAAGCGGAAGTAGGCGGCGATTTTTTGCTTACCTATACCGGCGGGGACAGGCAAACTTTTTATCTGATGCTGGGAGATTTAACCGGACACGGTTTGCAGTCGGCCTTGGCCATTTTGCTGGTGGCCGACTGTTTCGAGCTCGCCTGCCAATTACAACCCGACATAGAAACACTGGCAACCCGCATTAACGCTAAAATGCGCGGTAAATTACCGATAGGCTTATTTTGCGCGGCCGCCTTGGTCAAACTCGACTTACCCCGCCGCAGGCTGACGCTTTGGCAGGGCGGCATGCCGGATGCCTATTTTTTAAATGAAGGCGGCCGTGTTGTTCAAAGCATGGCGTCCAATAATCTGCCGCTGGGCGTATGCCACGAACAAAACTTTGCGGGAACCGCCGGCAGCTACCCGCTGAACGAGATCGAAAATCTGTTTCTGTGCACCGACGGCCTCGGCGAACAATTGGGCGCGGGCATGGTCCCGTTCGGCGACCGGCGTTTACGGGACGCCTTACTGGACACTCCGGCCGGCGGCAGCCGGGTCGATTTTGTGATGGCCCGGCTAAGACGGCACCAACACTCACATGAGCAATCCGATGACATCGCCTTACTCGAATTAAACCTGCCGCGGATTTGCAAAGCCTTGGAGTAGTTATGTCCCCATCAGCCGACATTAGCCAGAAAATCTTGTTTGTCGATGACGAAATTTTATTACTGAAAAGCATTAAACGGCAGTTTAGGCGGGAATTCGACATTACCGTCGCCGAAAGCGGCGCGGCCGGTTTAGCGGCCCTAACCGAGCAAGGGCCGTTTGCCGTGGTGGTTTCCGATTACAATATGCCCGGCATGGACGGCGTGCAATTTTTAAACGCCGTCTATCGCCGCCAACCCGAATCCGTCTTAGTCATGCTAACCGGACGCGCCGACCTGGACCTGGCGATAGAAGCTTTACATAACGCCCATATTTCCCGTTTTCTGAACAAACCCTGCCCCAAACAGATTCTGCAAGACACCCTGTCGGACGGTTTAGAACAATATCGTTTGCGGATGTCCGAGCGATTGCTGCAGGCGCAATTGCAACAAGCCAATCAGGAACTGAATCTGTTAAACAACCGGCTGGAAATACTGGTGGCGGAAAAAACCCGTGCCTTGCAATTGCAATACCGGCACGTTGCCAATCTGGCGCGCATGACGCATTCCCATACCGTCATTGCGGCGCTAATCGCCGCCGTAACCGAATTGACCCGCATCGAATCGATGAGCTTATGGCTCAGCCCGCATCTGGACCATCGCTTTACCCGCCACCACCCCATGAGTCCCGAACCGGCGCAATGCGATCTCTCCGCGTGTCCGCCCGGCCTTATGGCCAATATTTTGCAAAATAAACAAATTTGGCTGCACCAGCCGGCCTCGCGGCTGCCGATCGGCGACTTCGACCAGCGTTTTTTTCCCGGCCCGCCCTTAATGTCGGTGCCGTTGCACAGCAAAAAGGGATTGTTGGGATTACTGAATCTGGCCGGCGAGCCCAAGGCGTTTTCAGCCGACATACTGGATGCTTTGGCCGGTATCGTCGATGTCACCACCACGGCCTTACAGAGCCACTGGCACCGGGAAGCTTTTGAAGAAGCCCAAGACGCCATCATTACCGCCCTGGCCAAATTGTCGGAATACCGCGACCCGGAAACAGGCGCCCATCTATTGAGGCTGAAAAAATACTGCGGCCTGATTTGCCGGGCCTTGGCCAATAACCCCGCTTACCGGGAAAACGTCACGCCTGAATTCACCGAGGATTTAATCCGCTCGTCCCCGCTGCACGACATCGGAAAAGTGGGCATACCCGATGCGATCTTGAAAAAACCCGGCCGCTTGACCGCCGAAGAATTTGAAATCATGAAAAACCACGCCGCCATCGGCGGCGACACCCTGCGGGCGGTGTACGATCAATATCCGTCGCAAAGCTTTATTCAATGCGGCATGGACGTCGCTTATTGCCACCATGAAAAATGGAACGGCAGCGGCTACCCGCAAGGCTTAAAAGGCGACGCCATTCCATTGGCGGCCAGAATATTGGCCTTGGTGGATGTTTACGACGCCCTCACCTGCCGGCGCGTCTACAAGGTGCCGTTCCCCCCCGCGCAAGCCAAGGCCATCATTTTGGAAGGCAGCGGAACGCATTTCGACCCCGGCATCGTCGCGGCTTTTTTGGCCATCGAAGACGAGTTTCAGCAAATCGCCGAGCAATACGCGGATGTTGGCTAAAGGCTTCCGGCCTGCCTAAATGCGGGTGCGGCGATCCATGTAATCGGCTGGCGAAAAGAGTTTGGTCTGATTTCAGGTTTGCGGCTGCAATCCAGTCGTCCAAAGCCGTTCGCGTATGCTCGGCGATTTCAAATTGAACCGAGCGATGCGTTTTTTTGTTCCCAAATACTCATCACACTGCACACGTCCTGTATAAGCGCTTTCAGAATTACCGGCTTTGCCTTGCTGTTTTCCCTTGTCCAGTCGATTGACCCGATCGACGGCTACCGTCTATAGCCACCAGGGCTTCCGAAAACAAACCCAGTTGCTGGCAGAGCATTACGCAGCCCAAAGCATCGGCCTGCGGCGCTTGGCTTCCAGGTAAGACTTTACGCCTGCCGGTCCGGCAAAAATCCGCCCGCCTGCATGCTCCACAATCGATAATAAAACCCTTTTTCGGCCAATAACCTTTCATGGTTGCCGTCTTCGACAATCCGGCCCTGATCGAACACCAAAATCCGATCCAGATGGGCGATGGTCGACAGGCGATGGGCGACGGCAATCACGGTTTTCACCCCCATTACCCTGTCCAGATTTTCCTGTATGGTTTTTTCCGTCAGCGAATCCAGACTGGAGGTCGCTTCGTCCAGAATCAAAATCGGCGCATCTTTTAACAGGACTCGGGCAATGGCAATGCGTTGCCGCTGGCCGCCGGACAATTTAACCCCGCGTTCGCCGACCAAAGCCTCATAGGCATCCGGCATGGCTCCAATAAAGGCATCGGCATGCGCCAAACGAGTGGCGGCTTGGATCTCCGCATCGCTGGCCCGCAAGCGGCCGTAGGCAATGTTTTCCTTCAAACTGCGATGAAACAGACTGGGCTCCTGCGGAATCAGGCTGACTTGTCGATGCAGGGAATCCTGCGTGGTTTGCAGGATGTCCTGGCCGTCGATCAAAATTTGTCCGGACTGCGGTTCGTAATTGCGTAAAATCAGGCTGACAAAGGTCGATTTGCCGGAACCGGAATAGCCCACCAGCCCCACCCGCTGACCGGGCTCAATCGTTACGCTGAGATTGTCGAACACAGGCCGGCTCGTTTCGTAGGCAAAGCAGACGTTACGGAATTCGATCCGCCCTGCCCCCACCTTTAGCGGTTGCGCATCCGGTTTATCGATAATTTCATGCGGCTTGACGATGGTCTCCACGCCGTTGGCCACGTTGCCGACGTATTCGAAAAACTCCAGAAACCGCCGAGTCAGATTGCGGGCATCGCCTATGATCAACAATGCCAGGCCGGTGCTCATGGCGAAATCGCCGACGCCGATTTCGCCGCTATTCCAGAGTTGCAAGGCATAGCCGATGGTGCCTATTTTCAGTACGGCAGCGGCAATAAATTGAAACCAGCGCACCCGCTCCATGTACCAAAAGGTGCGGCGGCCTTCGCGTACTTCGTCTTCCAGCACGCCTTCCAGGTATTCGCGTTCGTAATCCAGGCGCGCAAACAATTTAACATTCAACATGTTGGTCACGGTGTCGACAATCTTGCCGTTCACCAAGCTGCGAACCGCCGCGTAGTTTTGCGCGTAAGGCTGGCAACGGGTCGCCATCCAATAGGAACTGACCACATATAAAAACACCCAACCGGCCACGAAGCCGCCCAAACCGGTATGCACTTGCAACAACAAGACGATCGATACCATGAAGGTGATGGCGATAGGCCAAAAATCGAACAGCATCGACCAAGTGGTATGGTTGACGCTCATCGCGGTTTCGCTGACCCGATGCGCCAGACTGCCGGCAAAGTGGTTGGCAAAATAACGCGGGGAATGTTGCTGCAGATAGGCATACAGCAATTGACTGGTACGCTGGCGCAAGCGCGGCCCCATAACGATCAGCAAAGCGCCGCTGGCGCGGCTGAACAATATCTCGGCCAGGTTCAAGCCGATCAGCAGCAGTAACGGCTGCTTAAAGGCCTCCCATAACGTGGCGCCGGCGGGATGGGCCGCCACCGCATCCATTAAGGCCTTGATGGCATAAGGCACCAGAATGCCGCCGGCCGCCTGTCCGGCTTCCATCGCCATCATCAACAAAATCATGCCGCGGAACCGCCGTAAACAATACCAGATAAAACCCACGGTATGCGCGGGTAAGGCGGGTGCCGTGGCGGCTCGTTGAAAATCAGGATTTTTTGCATCCTTGGACATGAGAGACCTTTAGTTTCTATATCAAACAATATTTGTGGGCAAACACAACGCGGTTTTCAACACAACCTTTAAATAAATTACAGTTTATCCACAATTTCTGTGCATAACATTGTCGATAACTTGCGTAAATATAATTTTATATTTATAAAAACAATAACTTATTAACCTGTAGATTTTTTCGCCAATGCTTGAAAATACCGAAAAAACTGCCTATTTCCCACGCCCGTTAAACTCGAATATCCGTAGCGGGCAGCTACCGTTATCCCCATAATCTGTGGATAACGCTGTAGACAAGCTGAAAATTAATATTTTTTATCTAAAAATATCAAATACTTGAATTGAATTGTCTAAAATTTAACCAGTTTGTAACAAACCTTTGAGCCGGCCACTGGCAATTGAAGTTATCCATAAAAATTTCGAGAAAACCAAAATTATCCACACATTATGTGCATAACTTTGTAGATAACTTGATTTTTTTGCGTATTAATGACGTTATTTCAGCAGCTTACGTTGGTTTGTATAGTTTTTTGACAGTTACGCCGGCGGCCGGACCGATATAGCCCTCGCGATAGGTCGGAAACAGAAATTCATAGCCCAAGGCGGCCAAACCGGCGTTACCGCAACGTTTGTTTTGGCTGGCTTCAGCGGTCAAATTCAATGCGGCGGGGGCTGGATAGGCGTATTGCCGGGCTATCCAATTCATCACCTCCCAAATCGGCGCGGGATCGTTGTCGCTGGCCAAATAGCAAGGCAATAATGGTTCGCCGGCCAACAGTTTTTTAATCGCCAATAACAGTACACCGACGCAGTCGTCGCAATGTATCCGATTCGTGTAACTGGGCGGCGTTTGTTGAACGGCTTCGCCTTGCGCGGCGCGGCGCAATAACCGGTCCCGGCCGGGACCGTAAATGCCGGAAAAGCGCACCACGCAATGCGCGTCATCCATGGCCCATAATCGCTGCTCGGCGGCTACCAAGCATTGGGCCGTGGGCGACAGCGGCCGGGTCGGACTGTTTTCATCCACCCATTCACCGCGATCCTGGCCATAGACGCTGCTGGAAGACACCATCAACCACCTCGGCTTGGCGGCGGCGACATGCGCCAGCAGATTGTTCAAGCCTGACCGATAAAGCGCTTGATAAGCCTCCGCCTGACGGCTGCCGGGGGAAACGATGAACAAAACCAGATCGAACTCGACCGGTATTAATTGCAGGCCGCCAGCCTGGCGGATATCGGCAGTGATAATTGGAAAAGGCGCGGGTGCCGGTAACGGCCGCCGTTTGACGCCGACCACCCGATGGCCCAGACCGTGTAAGGCCAGGGCCACCCGATAGCCGATGTCGCCGCAGCCGACGACCAGAATATTGGCCATTACCGACCCGTGAAAAACCTAATGACCCCGGCCGTCACATAGCCTGGATAACGCCAATCATGCCGGCGATATAATCCAGGATTTGACCGATGAAGACATCGAAGGCATCCAGCTTGGCTTTGATCATCAGCAAAAAGGTACTGTGCCGGAAATCTTCATCCAGATAAAAACTTAAACCTTTGTGAATGGTATTCAAGCCCATGAAGACCATGATCAGGGCCGCGGCCTTCAACATCAGGCCGCGCAGCTTGGCGCTCATTTTGCCGAAGGCCACGCTGATAAACAGCATCATCGGCAAGGTGCCGGCGCCGAAAGCCAGCATCAAGGCGCCGCCTTCCGCCAGACTGGTGGCGCTGGTGGCTTTTACCGCCATGGCGAATGTCAACGGGCACGGCATCAAGCCATTCAAAAATCCGGCGATCATGGCCCCCAATACCGGCCCTTTCCGGCTGGCGGTGGCGTAACCCTTGCGTAAAACCTGCAGCGGAATCAAACGCACCGAACCTTGAAACGGTATCCAGCCCAAAATCCCCAAGGCCAGAAAGATCACCACGCCGCCGATCAGCATTTGCAAAATGCTTTGCAATTTGCCGAACAGGCCGCTGGAAACCAGCACCACGCCCAACGCGGCCGCCAACACCCCCACCACGGCGTAGACACTGATACGGGTGAACTGGTAGGCAAAATAAGGCAGGTAGCTTTTATTTTTACCGGCCTTCATGAAATACCCCGACACCAGCGCACCGCACATGCCCAAGCAATGCCCGCTGCCCAAGAAACCCGCCACAAACGCCAACGAGTAATCGAATCCGCTGGCGGCGGCAATCTCCGCCATGCCGTGCATGACATGATCGCCATGTCCCGCTGCAACGTGAGCGGAATGATCCATGCCTTCCATCGACTGTTCCATTTATTTATTCAACCTTAACGAATTGACGATGACCGATACCGAACTCAAGGCCATTGCCGCCGAAGCGATCATGGGGTTGAGCTTGCCCATCGCGGCGACCGGAATCGCAATAGTGTTATAACCGAAAGCCCAAAACAGATTTTGCTTGATGACCCGAATCGTAAACGCGCTGAGCTCTATGGTTTCGGTAACCTTGGAAATATCGCCCTGCACCAAAGTCAAGTCGGCCGATTCTATGGCGACGTCGGTGCCGCTACCGATGGCAAAGCCCACATTGGCGGCCGCCAAGGCCGGCGCATCGTTAATGCCGTCGCCTATCATGCCGACCAGAAAACCCTCGGTTTGCAATTGTTGAATAATTTGCAACTTTTCTTCCGGCTTGGCATTGGCGACCACATCGGCTATTCCGACCCGGTCGGCTATGTAATATGCGGTTTTTTCGGTATCGCCGGTGACCATCAGGGTCTTGATGCCCAGCTCATGCAAGCGGGCAATCGATGCCGCCGCTTCCAGGCGGGGGCTATCGGCAATCGCGAAAATAGCCGCCGCTTCATCGTTAATCGCCATGTAAACCGGCGTTTTACCCTGTCCGGCGGCGCTGTCCGCCGCCAGCTCCAGTTTGGCGATATCGATATTCTGGCTGCTCAGCCAGTGCCGGTTACCCAGCAACAGCTTGTAACCGTCCACCTCGGCGCGGATACCGCGCCCGGTTTCGCTGTAAAAATAACTGCATTCATGCAGTTCAAGCGATTTTTCGCGGGCAAATTCGACAATGGCTTTACCCAAAAAATGCTCGGAGCCATACTCGGCGGAAGCGGCCAGGGTTATCAGCTTGAGTTCGTCGAATCCGGACAGATTGAATATCTCGCCGACCTTGGGTTTGCCCTCGGTAATGGTGCCGGTTTTATCGAAGACGATGGCGCTAAGTTTACTGGCCACTTCCAGACTCTCGCCGTTACGGATATACACACCCTTTTTAGCGGCTTGGCCGGTACCGACCATGATGGCGGCGGGCGTGGCCAGACCCAGTGCGCAAGGGCAGGCAATCAACAGCACGGTAATCGCATTGCCGAAGGCGAAGGAAAACGGCGCGCCGACCAACAGCCAGCCGGCGAAGGTCGCGGCGGATACCGCCATTACCGAGGGCACGAAAACGGCCGAAATTTTATCCACCTGTTTTTGAATCGGCAGCTTGGCGGCTTGGGCTTGATCGACCATGTGCACGATGCCGGCCAGCACGGTATCCATACCCACGGCGGTGGCTTCCGCATGCAATACGCCGTTGCCGTTGACGCAACCGCCTATCACGGCGTTACCGACGGTTTTGACCACCGGCATGCTTTCGCCGGTCACCATGGATTCGTCCACCGTCGACAGGCCGAATATGACTTTACCGTCGGTAGGAATACGTTCGCCGGGGCGCACCAGCATCACATCGCCGACCAGTACCTCGTCGACATCAACGACGACTTCCAGCCCGTCCCGCAACAGAGTGGCCGTTTGCGGCTGCAAATCCACCAAGCGGCGGATGGCTTCGCCGGCCTTGCCCTTGGCGCGCTCTTCCAGGAACCGGCCCAATAACACAAAGGTAATAATCGCCGCCGCCGCTTCGAAATAGACATGCCCGCGGCGACGTATCAGCGACGGCACGCTGTAGCCGTAAGCCGACCCCACGCCCAAGGCGATCAAGGTGTCCATATTGGCCGCGCGTTGCTTGGCCAGGCGATAGGCCTTGCTGAAAAACTGGCTGCCGGCGCCGAATACCACCGGGGTCGTCAATAAAAATTGCAACCAATGCATCCAGCGCGATACTTTCATCGTCATCGCCGCGCCGACCACGGGTACGGTCAACAGCCCTGCCCATGCAAATCGACGCCGGGCCGCGTCAATCCGCTGCCGCTCCTTTTCGATCAGCCTCTTTCTTTGCGACAAGGTATCGACCAATAAAGCGCTATAACCGAGCTTTTCTATTTGCTCCACCACATCGTTTTTACTGAGCTGGCCTTGCACATTGACGGTTTGGGTGGCGAAATTGACGCTGGCGGTTTTGACGCGCTCGTCGCGGTTTAGCACCATTTCGATCAGCAGCGCGCAGGACGCGCAACTCATGCCCTCCACTGCCAGGTCTATGTCCTGCACCGGACCTTCGAAACGCTTTTTCCGGTCTTTTTTTAGCGTCGGTTTTTTTTGAGCGATATTGCCCAATACGGCATCCAGTAAAATCAACAGATTCTTTTTCGGCAGGCGGCTGCCGTCGAACTCGATAGCCACCGAGCCGATCTCGAACACCGATCTGACATCGGTGATTTCCGGCCGTTTTTTCAGCAGAATTTCAAAAATATAACCGCGCTCCGGATCGTTTTTCAGTACCGGAGTCAGAATGCGAATACGGTTTTTTAATTGATGCTGTAGTTGAAAATGTTTGAAGGCGGGCGTAGCGGAATCCATGATTTTCTCTGAACGGTGATCGAACCTGCCGGCCCGGCAAGCGGCGGGGCCGGCCCGAAAAGCTATTTAGGTTTGCGTGAACGTACCAGCAGGAAGAACAAATAAAAGGTCGCCATCCACTCGTAACGATACACCAAAGGCTTTACCAGCCATTGGGTGGTAATGCGGGTCCAATGTATTTTGATCAAATACAAAATCAAAATATCGTTCAAAAAATCGATGACGGCTTTTTCCGGATCCTTGAATAAAGCCTTGGGGCCTTGACTACTCAGCTTGCCGATCACTTTGGCGGCCTGGGCGGTTTCCTTGGCGGCGATGATTTTCTCATCCAGCCAACGGTTGATCTTGCTGGTTTTGAACTTATGTTTCAGGCCGAGGCGGGACTTATTGGCTGCATCCGCGACAGCCTGGGGCGCAAACCAGCCCTGCTGTTCCAACCCCGCCAATTCGGCAAACAATTGCCGGGCCAAATCGATAAACCGGCAGACGCTTTCATCGTACCGGATCGATAATTTACCGGAGCGGCGAAACAAGTCCACGGACGACACGCCTGCAATGGCCGCAATTTTATCGGTAAGCAATTTTGCGACTTCCGCTCGCGCGGCGCGCGGCGGAATCTGAAAGCGAACATGGCCTTCGCCGCGGTAACGCACTACAAATTCTTTTTGAATAGCCATAACTGATAGTATGCAAAAACAAAACGGGCGAACCCGGCAAGCAGGCACGCCCGTTTCAAATTAAACGTCAGCCGGTTTAAATATCAACCAGTTCAATTAGTTCATTACTCAGGCGTTGAATTATTTATCCTCTTTTGCCTCGGCAACGATATCTTCCAGGTTTTCTTTTTGATGCAGAATAAAGTCCTTGCCTGCATCCAGCGTTTTATTAGCGCTGGCAATGATGTCTTTTCTGTATTTATATACAAAAAAACCGGCAACCATACCCAGACCGAAAACCAATACTGGGTGTTTAGCAGCTTTACTCATAAGTTTTCCCCCGGTATTGACCGTTGCAGTCGCCAATGTGCCCGCCATAACCTGCTTGCCCATGGACATACTTTTAGAATCGTGATTGTGTGCCATCGCTTAAATACCTTTTAGTGCCTGATCAATGATTGTTGGTGTTTTCTGGTGTTTCCGATAACACTTGCTCTTCATGCAACATATGATAAATACCTTTGCAGCCTTCGCAGCAGAATTTTTTGTCGCCCTCGGTGGTTTTCAGTTCAAACCCCTCTACTTCGACATCCAATCCGCAAAGGTCGCACTGTTTATGTTTATCACTCATTATCAATATAAGCCCAACTTATCAAGAAAACCCTAGGTACTGCGGTAAGTATTATAACGTCCCGCCCATCCAAAACAACCGTAAGCAAAAATTAAACCTTACAGCGGACAAAAACAGTCAACCGATGCCATGCCGGCCATGCAAGGGTTTCGTCAAAAATAACATCCCCGTATTTTCGGGGATTGTTGCCGGCAGGAGGGACTTTAGCGCGCGATCAAAAAAGGGGACGCACAATCAGCGCAATAAGCGTTGCCCGGTATCGACGACCGGTTTGATGGCGGTCGCCCGATTGGAAGCCTTCATCAAGGCGATTCTCAAGGCCCCGGTCAGGCTGGCGCTCAACCCTAAGCGCATGGCCAGCGCCGGCACCAATATCATTGAGGTTAGCGCCAACCCCGCGCCCAACATCAAGGCACCGGTGTTGATCTGTTCCGCCGTTGCCGCGTAATTCGATGCAATTAATTCTTGAGCCATTTTTCAACCTCGCAGAGAGTCCAATACATTCTCATACTTCAGCAGGATAAATGCCAAAAAACAAAGCATTGAAATCATTGCATTATTCAAAAACACGCCAGCAAAAACTTAAAAACATCAGGGATATAACAGCATTTTTTACGCCAAATAACATAGTTTATTTTATGCTCCCATCTTGGCCCTCCTTCAAACCCCCGAGCCCTCTGAATCCGCGGCTAAATGCACCTAACCTTAAATTTGATATAAACTTAACATTTTTATTATCAAGAGCCCGCTCAGTGCGCCTGTTGCAAAAATTACTGCGTAAGCCGTCCATCGCTCCCGGCATCGCCGCCCTTAGCTTTTTTCCGCACGGTTTTGCGGTTGCCGTCAGCCGTTATAGCGATACGGAGCGCCCTCGCCTGCTGCATTGCGAATTCGTGTCCGCCAGCGAGCAGCAGCGCCAAGCGAAACTGGAGGCTATCGCCAAGGACCATCAATTGGCGGATTATGACTGCCATATCCTGCTGTCCCAGGAACAATACCGCTCCATGAGCGTGGAAACGCCCGCCGTGCCCGCGGAGGAACTCAGGCAAGCGGTAAACTGGCGCATCGCCGATATGCTGGATTATGCAATCGATCAAGCCAACATCGACTATTACCGGCTTCCCCAATCCAATCGCGCCAATACCCCCGGCATGCTGGAAGTCGTCGCGGTGCCGCTGCAACTGGCCGATGCCTTAAGCCTGTTATGCAAGGAGGCGGGCTTGAATGTCAAGGTGATAGACGTACAGGAAACGGCGTTACGCAACTTGGCGACTTTATTGCCGGAAAACCAACAAGGCGTCGCCGTCTTGCACTTACATCAAAACAGCGGAATTATCATTATTCAAAAAAACGGCTCGATTTATCTGTCGCGAAGAATCGATCACGGTTATACGCAGCTAACCGAAGGCTTACATTTCGACAGCCCGGAACAACTGCAACTGGAACAAAACAATTTGGCGCTGGAAATTCAACGCTCGCTGGATTATGTGGAACACTTTTACGACATCCCGCCCATCAACAGCTTGGCCGTTGTCTTAATGCCGACCGACTCCCACCACATTATCAATTTTCTCAACATCAATTACGGCATCACTGCCCGGGCCATGGACCTGTCCGCCATGATAGAAGGCGATATTCTGTTAAACGATACCACCCAAAACCTCTGCGCACCCTGCATAGGCGCCAGCTTGCGCCGTTACCTGGAATTGCCCAGATGATCCAGCAAGTTAATCTGCTCGGTAAAAACGGCCAAGCCGATAAACCCTTACTGAAAAACCCCTACCTGCAAATCACGGCGTTGGTGTGTTTGTCGTTACTCGGCATCAGCGCCATCGGTGCTTATCAACTGCACCAACAAAGAAACCGGCATCGGCAGCTGGAACAACGCCTACAGGCGGCCGCCGGCCATTTATCGGAAATTCAGACCCGCTTTCCCCGGCAAGCTATCGACAACACGCTGCTTCAGGCGTTACAGCAAGCCCGGCAGCGCCAGCAAAACCTGTCGCAAATTTTGGAACTATTAACGGACGACCGTTCCGATCAGGCCCTGGGATTTTCCCGCTATTTAAGCGCGCTGGCCGATCAAGCCGATCGGGAGGTGTGGCTTACCCGGATCCGGCTAGACAGCGCCAGCCGCGATATCGACCTGCAAGGCAGCACCTTCAAACCGGAACAAATCCCTGCCCTGCTGAAAAATTTGCAAACAAGCCCGGCATTCAAAGGCCGCCACTTCGCCAAATTGATCATGCGGCAAAATTCGGACAACGGCGCGCAAACGGATTTCCGGGTCAGTTCCAATTTAAAACCGGAGGCGGAAACAACCGATGCCGAATAGTACAGAACCATTCAGTCAACGTTTCGCCGCCTTGACGCTACGCGAGCAACGCTTGGTCGTCGGCACCGGATTGCTTTTGCTCTGGGGATGCTGGGATAGCTTTCTGTACCAACCCCAACAACAGGAACGGCAACGCCTGGCCAATGACATCAAGCAAATCGAGCAGTTGTTGAACAGCCAACAAGCCTTGGCCGTTGAATTGGAAACGGCCGGCCGACAAGACCCCAACCTGCAAAACCGGCAAAACCTGGCGGCGCTGCAACAGTCTATCGGCAACTTAAAACAACAACTCGACAGCGGCGACAAGCGCTTCGTCCCCTCGCAACGGATGGCCGCCGCGCTGCAAGACATGCTAAAACAGCACGGCGGTTTACAACTGATCGGTCTGGAAACCCAGCCGCCCAAAACATTCGGCGGCGAGGAGCAACCCGCCTGGGTTTTCCGGCATACCTTGAACCTTACCCTGCAAGGCGATTACTTCAGCACCTTGAACTATCTCAAGGCCCTGGAAACCCTGCCTTGGCGCATCCATTGGGACAGTATCGATTACCAGGTCAAAAATTATCCCCTGGCGGAAACCCGCATTCAGGTATATACCCTTAGCTTCGAACAGGACTGGCTCGGTGTTTAAGTTACTCCTCCCCTTACTTGGCTTGCTGACGGCATTTGCCGCCGATGCGGAATGGCGCGACCCGACCGCCCCGGGCTATTTACCGGCAACGCCTTCGCCGGCAAACGTAAACGCTCCGTCATCCTTCACGCTATCCGCCATCCTGATCGCCGACGGCGGCAAACGCGCCATCATCAACGGCATGACGCTAAAAGCCGGCGAATACCTGGATGACGACACCCGTTTACTGAAAATCCTGCCCGGCCATGTGCTCATCCGCCAACATGACTCGGTCAAAAAACTCGCTCTTGTACCTTCCGTGAAAAAACCGCTGAAATGACGCCCACCTATCCGAATTTTGCTCTATTTATTGCCGGTCTGTTGTTAATGTCCGCCTGCAGTCGAACCGCAAGCGTGGGCACACCCATCACCGACAAAACCTATCCGCCCGCAACCGCCGCGCCAGCAGCCGACACGCTAGCGCCGCCCGCGGCGGTAACCGATGCGTTGATGCCCGAGTTCAATCCGCTAGCGCTCGACGAACCCTTGGCGCTCGCGCCAAGCGGTTTCAATATTTCGGTGCACGACGTGGAGGCCCGCGAATTCTTTATGAGCCTGGTATTCGACAGCCAGGAAAACATGGTGGTGCATCCTGATGTCGGCGGACGCATCTCCCTGGAATTAAAAAACGTCACCATTCCGCAAGTGTTGAGCGCGGTGCAGAAAGTCTACGGTTACGATTACAGTAAGACGGATATCGGCTACATCATTTACCCTGCCGCCTTGCAAACCAAGATCTTTAAAATCGACCGCATCGATTTGTTGCGGGAAGGCAGCTCCAACACACGGGTGTCGTCCGGACAGATCAATAACGGCTCAAGGCGCTCGGGCGCATTCAATCAGCTGAATCAGGGCATTAACCCCATTACCGCCGGCAGCCCGAATACTCCTTACGCAAACCAGAACACCACCACCTCGGGCAGTTGGATTAACACCACCTCCAAAACCGATTTTTGGGACGAACTGCAACAATCGCTGACGGCCATCGTCGATGTATCCCCCGCGGCCGATAACAGCGGCGAATTGCATAACCCGCAAACCGGCACCAAAGTGGTTCTCAACAAACAGACCGGCATCGTGGTGGTACGGGCCAACCCCGGCCAAATGCGGGAAGTGGAAAAACTGATTGCCAGCACCCAAGACCAATTGGGCCGCCAAGTGGTGATAGAAGCGAAAATTCTGGAAATCGAACTGAACGATGAACATCAGGACGGCGTCAACTGGGCCAGCATGGTGCGCGACGGCGCCAATGCCTTTTTAATGGCCAGCAACCCGATTCCGGCCATGGCCACCAACGCCATCTCCGGCTCGGCGCAAGTGTTCACCCTGAGCGGCAACGTCGGCGATTTTTACGCCTTCATTTCGCTGATGGAGCGCCAGGGCAAAACCAATATCCTGTCCAGCCCGAGAATATCCACCCTCAATAACCAAAAAGCCGTGATTAAAGTCGGCCAGGACGAATATTTCATCACCGACGTCTCGTCCAATAATATTTTGACCGGCGGCAGCGCCACCAATACCGTCACCCAGGACATCACCTGGACGCCGTTCTTCTCCGGCATCGCCCTGGACGTGACGCCGCAGATAGCCGATAGCAACAAAGTCACCCTGCACATCCATCCCTCCATTACCCGGGTGGAAAACCAGGATAAAAACTTCACGATTAACGGTCAGGAAGGCAACATCCCCATGGCCCTGAATACCGTCCGCGAGTCGGACAGCATCGTGCATGCCGAAAACGGCCAAATCATCGTCATCGGCGGCCTGATGCAGGAAGACCGGGAAGAAAACAAAAGCGGCGTGGCGTTTTTATCCCGCATCCCCTATCTGGGCAATGCCTTCCGCGAAAACAAGGGCAACGGCAGGAAGTCCGAATTGGTCATTCTGCTGAAACCCACCATCATCGGCAACAGCCAGGACTGGAACGCGCCGATCGAAGACAGCCGGCGGCGCATGGAAACCCTGGAGAAAAAACAGCTGTGGAAATAATGTAGCCCCGATTGCCGGTTCCCATGTATCTGCAACATTTCGGCCTCGGCCAATTACCGTTCAACCTGACGCCGGACACCGAGTTTTTCTGCGACCTGCCCAGCCACCGGGAGGCGCTGAACGTGCTGTTGATTGCCTTGCAAAGCGGCGAAGGTTTCATCAAAATCACCGGCCCGGTCGGTGCCGGCAAGACTTTGCTGTGCCGAAAATTGCTCAACGAGCTACCCCCGCCTTTCGTCACGGCTTATCTCCCCAATCCTCAACTGAGCCCGGCCGGACTGCACTACGCCGTCGCCGACGAATTGGGAATAGAGTACCCGCCCAACTGCGGGCAAAGCAGCGCCTTGACGCTGATCCATGCGTTTTTGCTGGCCGCCGCCAGCCGGGGGGACAAAATCGTGCTGATTATCGACGAAGCCCAGGCCATGCCGCTGGAAACCCTGGAAAAACTGCGCCTGCTCACCAATCTGGAAACCGAAAAGCAAAAACTGCTGCAAATCGTCTTGTTCGGCCAAGCGGAACTCGACCAACTGCTGCAAAAAAAATCCATCCGCCAGTTACGCCAGCGCATCACCTTCAGTTACGACTTGAAACCGCTCAACCGCGCGCAAGTCAAGGACTATGTGCTGCACCGGCTGCGGATTGCCGGCAATACCCATACCGATTTACTCTCCGGACTCGCCATATTTGCCCTGCACCGCTATAGCCGGGGCATCCCGCGCTTGCTGAATATATTGGCCCACAAAGCCATGCTGGCCGCCTACGGCAAGGGCCTGAGCCGCATCGGCTGGCGGCAGGTTTGGCTGGCCGCGCGGGATACCGACGCCACTCGGGAGCAAGAACGGCAAGGCCGGTTTAAATACCTGCTAATCGGGCTGCTACTATTGAGCGGCGGCGTTTATCTGTATTTTTCACCCTCACTGCCACTATGAGCCTGATTAACCAAATGTTGCGCGATCTGGAACAGCGCAACCCTGCCGGCCGGACGAATCCTCCGTCGCAACAAACGCTGGACATTAAACTCGGCCAGCCGCCGCCTCGCGGCGGCTATCGACCTACCGTTTGGTTGGCGGGCATTTTATTGACCGGCATCGTCTGGCTGTATTGGCGGCCTCAAGCACCCGCGCCCAGCGAACCCGCCGCATCGGCCGCGCAAGTCAAGCCACGGCCGCCAGTTCCGGCCGCCGTGCCGGCACTCTTACCCGCAACGCCGCAAAGCGCCGCCGTTACGGCCGCCCCCGCGGTCGAAACCGAACCCGCGCTTGCCGATCCCGGCACGGCAACAGCTGTCTTGCCCGCCGCGGAGCCCTTGCCGGACGCCCCTGACCAGCCAACGCCGACCCAAGCTGCTTCCAAACCCAGCCAGACCGCCGCGGCAAGACCGGCCAAACCTGGCCGCAATCAGCCGGCAAAACCGTCGCAGCGGGCCGAAACCTTGTTTCGCCAAGCGGAAAACAGCGCGTCGCGCTTGATGCAACAGGAATACTTGCGCGAGGCATTGCAACTGGACCCACGCTATTTGCCGGCGCGGCAAAAACTGCTCGGCATCCTGGCCCGCGAGCCCGCCTCCTTGGAATTGAAGGATTTTTTGGATGAAAGTCTGGCCCTGTTTCCGGACAACCTGAAATTTATTACCACTCTGGCCCATTACCATGTTCGGCAAAAAAACTTTCCGGCCGCCATCGCCAGCCTGGAGCAGGTCGACGGCGATGCCGTGAACGATTTGCATTATCTGGCCTTGCTGGCCGCCGCCTATCAACAGCAGCAACAATTCGCCAAAGCCCTGCCCGTGTACCAAAAACTCGTCCGCCTCCAGCCCGAAAAAGCCGAGAACTGGCTGGGACTGGCAATTTGCAGCGACAAATTGCAGCAACCGGCCGGCGCGGTGCAGGCCTACCGGCAAGCCCTGGATAAAAACGCTCTCGCCCCGCGGGTTGTCGACTATATTAATCAGCGCCTCAATGCCCTGACCCATTAAAATTTATGGAACCGCAAAGAAAAATCCGCATCGGCGACCTGCTGGTACAAAACCGTATCATCAGCCACGACCAACTGATCAATGCGCTGAGCGAACAGAAAAAAACCGGCCGCAAACTGGGCCGTACCCTGATCGACCTGAATTACATCAGCGAAACGGACTTGCTGAATTTCCTCTCCCGCCAGCTGCAAATTCCGTTTTTGGACATTGCCCAGTACAAGCGCAAGCCGGAAGTCTGCAAGGAACTGCCGGAAAACCTGGCCCGCCGCTTTCGGGTCATGCTGCTGGAAAGCAATCCGCACGATATTTTATTGGCCATGGCCGACCCCACCGACCTGATGGGGCTGGACGAAATCAGCCGGGTGCTGAAAAAACGCATCCGCCAGGCCGTGGTGCGGGAATCGGACTTGCTCACCGCCATAGACCAGGCCTACCGGCGCACCGAGGAAATCAGCAATCTGGCCGAGCAATTAAGCGACGAACTGTCGGAACACAACTTCGATTTCAACAACCTGCTATCCAATGTGGAAATCAGCGATGCGCCGGTGGTTAAATTGCTGCAATCGATTTTCGAAGACGCCGTGCAAACCAGCGCCTCCGACATTCACATCGAACCGGACGAGAAAGTGCTGCGCATCCGCCAGCGTATCGACGGCGTCTTAAACGAACAGGTGCTGGACAGCATCAATATCGCCCCGGCCCTGGTGGTGCGTTTAAAGCTGATGTGCGGGCTGAACATTTCCGAAAAGCGGCTGCCGCAGGACGGCCGCTTTTCGATCCGGGTCAAAAACAAAAATCTGGATGTCCGCTTGTCGACGTTGCCGATCCAAAACGGCGAATCCATCGTGATGCGGATACTCGACCAGTCCAAGGGCTTGCTGGATTTGGAATTGCTCGGTATGCCGGCGGAATTGTTGACCCGCTTTAAAGCCCATATCCGTAATCCCCACGGCTTAATTCTGGTCACCGGCCCCACCGGCAGCGGCAAGACCACCACCCTTTACGCGGCGCTGTCGGCGGTCAATTACCCGCAAACCAAGATCATCACCGCCGAGGACCCGGTGGAATACAGCCTGCCGCGCGTCAATCAGGCGCAAATCAACGAAAAAATCGGCCTCAGCTTCGCCAGCGTATTGCGCTCGGCCTTGCGGCAAGACCCGGACGTGATTCTAGTCGGCGAGATCCGCGACCGGGAAACCGCCGAAATCGCCGTGCGCGCCTCCATCACCGGGCATTTGGTGTTCTCGACCCTGCATACCAACGGCGCGGTGGAAACCGCCACCCGTCTGCTGGACATGGGCATAGAAGGCTATATTCTGGCCAGCTCGCTGAAAGTGATTGTGGCGCAACGTCTGGTGCGTAAAATCTGCGACCGCTGCGCCGAAACCGTTGCCATCAAAGAAGACCAGACCATCTGGTTGGAACAAAGCTTCGGCTTGCGCGCGTCCGAGATAGCCTTTAAAAAAGGCGCCGGCTGCCAGCATTGCAACCACATCGGCTATCGCGGCCGCATCGGTGTCTATGAACTACTGGAAATGCGCCATGAAACCCTGGACGCGCTGCGGCGCAACGATTCGGCGGGGTTTATCGCCGCCGCCCGCGCCACCCCCGGTTTTAAAACCTTCACCGAACAAGCCCTGGAACTGGTCAAACAAGGCGCGACCACGTTGCACGAAGTCATGCGCATCTCGGAAGCGTAAGATGCCGTTGTTCACCTATAAAGCCCGTAACGGCGCCGGCAAACTGGTCAGCAACACCGTGGAAGCGGACAGCAGCAAATCGGTTGCGCAAACCTTGCTTAGCCGAGGATTGACCCCTATCAGCATCGAGGCGGCGGTGCAACAAGACGCCATGATTCAACAATTTTTATACTGGCGCGCCGCCCAACAACTCGGCATCAACGACCTGATTTTGTTCAGCCGGCAAATGCACAGCCTGACCAAAGCCGGCGTGCCCTTGATGCGGGCCATAACCAGCCTGGCCGACAGCTGCCGTAACATTGCCCTGAAACAAGCCTTGGCCGGCATTAGCCGCAAACTGGAATCCGGCCAAAGCCTGTCCCAGGCTATGGCGCAATACCGCAAGATTTTTCCGATTCTGCTGGTCAGCATCGTCAATGTCGGCGAAACCACCGGCGGCCTGGAACAGGCTTTTCAGCAGATCGGCCATTATCTGGAACGGGAAAAAGAAACCCAGTCCCGCATCAAGTCGGCGCTGCGTTATCCGAGCATGGTGTTAATTGCCATCGGCATTGCCCTAGTCATCGTAAACATTTACGTCATACCCGCTTTTAAGGGAGTGTTCGACAAAATGGGCGCGCAATTACCGTGGCAAACCCGCTTATTGATGTCGGTGTCCGACTTCAGCGTTGCTTATTGGCCGTATCTACTCGGCGGCTTGCTGGTTACGGCCTTGCTGGTCAACAAATACCTGGACACGGCGGCCGGGCGTTTACAGTGGCATAAAGCCTTATTAAAAATCCCCGTCATCGGCAGCATCATCGAACGCGCCACCATGGAACGCTTCTCGCGTTCCTTTGCCATGATACTCAACGCCGGCGTGCCGTTGATTCAAGGCATATCCATCGTCGCCCAGGCGGTCGGCAACGATTTCATCGGTTCGCAACTGCATAAAATGCAGGTAGGCATAGAAAAAGGCGACAGCATCAGCCGCATGGCCCGCAGCATCGGCCTGTTTCCGCCGCTGGTGATACAGATGATCCTGGTCGGCGAGGAATCCGGCAATATCGCCGAGATGCTGCAGGAAGCGGCGGATTTTTACGAAGGCGAAATCGACGCGGAATTAAAAAACCTGGCCGGCACTATCGAACCGGTTCTGATCGTCGTCATCGGCATCATGGTATTGGTTCTGGCGCTGGGAATCTTTCTGCCGATGTGGGATTTGTCGACCAGCATGCGGCACTGAGGCGGGCTTAAGATTCCGCAAACGATACGCCTGACGACAGCATCCCATAGCGCCGCGCCTTATCGCATTCTTGCATCGAGCGATGCGAGACGCAACGCTCGCGATCCATGCGCATAACGGCGGCATCCTATGCGACTTTTAGAGGATGCAGGGTCGGCATATTTGCCCGCCATTCCAACCTCGTGGGCACAAAAAGCCGTGCCCACCCTACCCGGTTTGATCATGTACACGTTTAAAAAATTTGTAGGCCAGAATAAGCCGATAGGCGTTTCTGGCGATTCAAACTTGCCGGAAACGCTGTCACTTATTCCGGCCTACTTGGCTGAGGCGGGCTTAGGATTCCGCGAACGATGCGCCTGACGACAGCATCCCATAGCGCCGCGCCTTATCGCAATCTTGCGTCGAGCGATGCGAGGCGTAAGGTGTCGCGATCCATGCGCATAACGGCGGCATCCTATGCGACTTTTAGAGGATGTAGGGTCGGCATATTTGCCCGCCATTCCAACCGCGTGGGCACAAAAGCCCGGCTGGCCGTGATGTAGGTGCGATTAGCAAAGCGTAATCGCACGCATGAGGCTTTCATTCCTCCGCTTACGCTTCTCTAATCGGAGCGGGCTTAGCATCGAACGTCACGTAACCGCTACCGCGGCAACGTGACCTACAGAGCTGGAGCCGAAAAACTGAACAGCCTGTTAAGTGAAAAACCTGCTACTTTTGAGAGTCCGCAAGGACATAGAAACGGAGCAGAAGATGTCCAAAAAACCAAGAAGAAAACATTCGCCCGCCTTC
>Ga0207952_1000344_pt1 | contig 42030 bp, 39 predicted proteins | sample SubbioR12Aug_8Ca_FD_184831 | JGI IMG/M metagenome (GOLD analysis project Ga0207952, IMG submission 184831) | Serpentinite rock and fluid subsurface biosphere microbial communities from McLaughlin Reserve, California, USA - CR12Aug_8Ca (SPAdes) | ecosystem: Environmental > Terrestrial > Deep... | reverse complement strand
AGGACGATCCGGCGAGCGCGCTCGATTCGCCGCGGCTGGGGCGGCCGTTGCCCAAGGTAATGTCGCGCCTCGAAGTCGACCGGCTGATCGAGGCCGCGCAGGCCAAGGGCGGCGCGGACGGCGGTCGCATGGAGACCCTGCTCGAGATTCTCTACGGCTCCGGCCTGCGCGTATCGGAACTGGTGGCGTTGCCGCTGGCCGCGGCCGAGCGCGATCCCACCATGCTGGTGGTGCGCGGCAAGGGTGACAAGGATCGACAAGTGCCGTTGTCCGATCCGGCGCGTGTCGCCATTGCCAAATGGCTGCATATCCGCGCCGGCACGCTCGCCGAGGGCGCGACCTCGCGCTACCTCTTTCCGTCGCGCGGCCGGACCGGGCATCTGACGCGTCAGCGGTTCGCCCAGCTTTTGAAGGAGACCGCGCTGACGGCCGGCATCGCCCCGGCGCGTGTATCGCCGCACGTCTTGCGTCATGCTTTCGCAAGTCATTTGCTCGAGGCCGGTGCCGACCTGCGCAGCGTGCAGCTCATGCTGGGTCATGCCGACATTGCCACGACCCAGATTTACACCCATGTCGTGCCCGAGAAGTTGCGCGCGCTTGTGGAAGATCACCATCCGCTGGCCCGCCGCAAGCGCAGGCCCACCGGTTAATGTTGGGGCTGAAGAGGGCCGGTTGACAGGATTCCGATGCCGGGCGACACCTGAAATTCAATGACCACTTATCTCGAATTCGAGAAGCCGATCGCGGAGCTCGAAAGCAAGATCTCCGAACTCAGGCATCTTCCCAACAGCGGCGACGTCGATATCGCCGAGGAAGTGATGCGCCTGCAGGTCAAGGTCGACAAGCTTCTGCGTGCAACCTACGCCAAGCTGACGCCGTGGCAGAGGGTCCAGGTCGCGCGGCACGCCGAACGACCGCACGCCCAGCGTTACATCGACCGGTTGATCTCGAACTACATGCCGCTGGCCGGCGACCGTGCCTTCGGCGAGGACGCCGCCATCGTGGGCGGTGTCGGCCGGCTGGGCGGCCGCAGCGTGGTCGTGCTCGGCCAGGAGAAGGGCGACGACACTGAAGCGCGCATCAAGCACAATTTTGGCATGGCGCGGCCGGAGGGATATCGCAAGGCGCAGCGCCTGATGAAGCTTGCCGATCGCTTCGGCATGCCGGTGGTGACCCTGGTCGATACGCCCGGCGCCTTTCCCGGTGTCGACGCCGAGGCGCGCGGCCAGGCCGAGGCCGTCGCGAGCACCATCGACACCTGTCTTTCGCTCGGCGTGCCGCTGGTCAGCGTGATCATCGGCGAGGGCGGCTCGGGCGGCGCGCTCGCCATCGCCTCGGCCGACCGCGTCTACATGCTGGAGAATTCCATCTACTCGGTGATCACGCCGGAGGGCTGCGCCTCGATCCTGTGGCGCGATGGCGCCAACGCCCAGGACGCCGCCGAGGCGATGAAGGTGACGGCGGCCGATCTCAAGAAGCTCGAGGTGATCGACGAGGTCATCCCCGAGCCGATGGGCGGCGCGCATCGCGGCGCCGACGAGACCATCGACCTGGTGGGCAAGGTGATATCCGAGGCCTTGACCGAACTCGGCAATCTCGATGGCGACGCCCTGCGCAGCCGACGGCAGGATAAATTCCTGGCGATGGGCAAGAAGGGCCTCTGACCCCTTTGCCGCTGCGTCTCAGCGTTCTCGACCAGTCGCCGATCGCCAAAGGCCGCACGCCGGCCGATGCGGTGCGCGAGACACTCGAACTGGCGCAGCTCTGCGACCGCCTGGGCTATGTCCGTTACTGGCTGGCCGAGCATCACGGCAGCGAGGCGCTGGCCGGCTCCACGCCGGAGGTGCTGATCACGCGCGTTGCCGGCCTCACCGAACGCATTCGCGTCGGTTCGGGCGGCGTGATGCTGCCGCACTACAGCGCCTACAAGGTCGCGGAAAACTTCCGCATGCTGGAGACGCTGTTTCCCGGCCGCATCGACCTTGGCGTCGGTCGTGCGCCGGGCAGCGACCAGCGCACCATGCGCATCCTGGCCGATGGCAAGCCCAACTGGAGCAGCGCCGACAATTATCCGGTCCAGGTCCGCGATCTCGTGGCCTGGCTCGGCGATGCGCTGCCCGACGGCCATGCCGGCCGCGGCGTCACCGCCCAGCCGGTGGGAGAAAGCGCGCCGGATGTGTGGTTGCTGGGTTCGAGCGACGACAGTGCAGCACTTGCTGCCCACTTCGGCCTGCCGTTCTGCTTCGCCCATTTCATCAATCCCGACGGCGGCGATGGCGTGACTCGCGCCTATCGCGCCCACTTCAGGCCCTCGGCGCGGCATGCCGAGCCGATGCCGCTGATGGCGATGGGCGTCCTGTGCGCGGAAACCGACGCGGAAGCCGACCTGCTGGCCAAGAGCCGCGACGTCTGGGCGATGCGCCTGCGCACCACCGGCAACCCCGGCCCCATACCCTCCATCGAGGAGGCGCTGGAAGCCGCAAGGGATCCCCGCGTGGAGACCTTCCTCGCCTCGATGCGGCGCCGCTCGCTCGTCGGCTCGCCCAAGACGGTGCGCGCCGGCCTGGAGGAACACGCCGCCCGCTACCAGGTAGACGAGATCATGGTGGTGACGATCTGTTTCGATTTCGAGAAGCGCAAACGCTCCTACGAGCTGATTGCCGAGGAATTCGGAATCGGCGGTTAGAGCCCCGCCAGTGGAAAGCCACCGCCTTTGCCGTTCTGTGGCCGGCGCATCGAGATCAGGGATCGCGCCGCCTCGGCGCGGCCGGCCCGCACCATCGCCGACGTCACGAGGTATTCGAGGAGGTCGCGCTGCGCGCGGCTGCCGCCCAGGCGCTCGTGCGTGGCGAGCAGGGGTTCGATCTCCTCCGCGGCGCGGGCCCAGTCGCCGCGCGCGTAGGCATCGAAGCCCTGGCCCATCGGCGCCACCAGGTCGGCGGTGGCGCCGCGCGGACTCTCGACGAACTTGGCCAGTGTTTCGCCGTCGCCCGCCATCGCGTAGGCCAGCGCCGTGTGCATGTCGACGAAGCCAAGGCCGGTCCGCGGGAACCACTGGGTGGCGTAGTCGCTGAGTTCCCGCCACCGCTCGGGTTGGCGTGGCTCGCCCGCCATCTCGGCGCGGGCGAGGAAGGCAGCGCAATCGGTCAACACGTTGATCTGCGGTCCCCAGGCGCCGCCAGGACGGAGCGCCTCGTCGTAGACGCGCCAGGCTTGCTCGCGCCGTCCCGTCTCCATCGACCACAGCGCGATGTGCCAGCTGATGTGGCAATGCAGAAGGCCTTCGCGCGAGTAGTCCTTCATCCAGTCCGTCAGGTAGGCCAGTCCTGCTTCGCGCTCGCCCAGTTCGTAGAACAGGTGCGTGCGGATATGCGCAGCGTGTGCGCTGCGCGGGAAACCGGCGAGGGCGCTTTCGATGTTGCGCAGGCCTTCGTCGAACATCTGCAGCTCGATCTGCGCGAAGGCAAGCTGGGTGCGATACCACCAGTCGTCGCCATAGTGCTTCTCGAGCGGTGCCAGAATCGCGAGCTGGTCGACCTCGCGACCGACCTTGCCCGAGAAGCCGATCAGGCCGAACACGCTGGTCGCCGGCGCCAGCGCCATGGCGTCGCGCGGCCAGCTCTTCAGGTGTCCGTGGATCGCCTCGAGCGCGGCAGCGCCCTGGCCTGTCAGGATCTTCTCGAAGATGGCGATCTGGCTCTGCTCGCGCGGCGTTGCGGCCGCCGCCAGCTCGCGCGCGCGGGCGAGCGGCGCCTTGGCCTCGTGACCGCGCCCCAGAAGCTGCTTGGCGCGGGCAAGCGAGATGTGACCGAGCGCGAACCCGTCGTCGGCCGTCACCGCGGCCTGGAAAGCCGTGTCCATGCCGGGCGTGGCGGCCATCAGGCTTTCGACGCCCGCCAGGTACGCGTCGCGCGCGGCCGGCGAGGTCGTGCTCAGGTCATTACCGTAGCGGTCTTGCAGCATGGTTCAGTTCTTCTCCTTGCCCGCGGTCGCGTCCCACAGCGGCGCCGCCATGGTTTCGCTGAAATTCCTGAACATCAGGTTGAACGAGATGCTGATGCGCTCGCTCTTGCCGTCGTTGGCCGGCACGGTGTGCTTCAGCCAGGCCGGGAAGATCACCAGCCGCCCTTCCTTGCTCTGGGCGTGGGCGCCGTTGGCGTTGAGCCGCGTATACTGCCGCGGCTTGGGCATGATCATTGAGGCCTGGCCGCGCGGATCCTGGAACAGGATCTGCGAGCCGGGTGTCGGGATCGCCACGTAGTAGACGCCGCTCAGGTAGTTGTTGGGATGGTGGTGCATCGGGTGGTAGGCACCCGGCGGATTGACGTTCGCCCAGCAGCCGGTGATGTCCATCGGATACTGGTCGACCTGCAGGAAGCGCGTGACGCCGCGCGCCGCCGTCTCGACCAGCTTGACGAACTCGGCAAAGGCCGGCCTGGTATGCAGGTTCTGCGGGGTCTGCCAGTTGCTACCGGCCGGGATGTTGGGACGCGGCGCGATCAGGCGCTCGATCTCGGCCTTTAGCCCGGCATTCAACGCCGCCGCGGCGGCGGGCTTCAGGTCGACGATCCACAACGGGGTCGGAAAGATTTCCTGAACTTCCTGCTTCTCGATCATGGCTGCCATCATATCCCGCGATTGCCGGAATGTCCTTTAGGTGGTCCAATCGGCGAAGAATATCAGGCCGGGAGGAACACATGGCCATTGCCGTCCAGCCGACCACGCCGAGCTTCGCCGCCGAAGTGGGTGATGTCGATCTCGCCAAGCCGCTTGCCGCCGCCGACCTCACGGCGATCCGTGCAGCCTTCACCAGCTATGCCGTCCTGGTCTTTCCCGACCAGCACTTCGACGACGACAGCCAGCTCGAGTTTGCCAAGAACTTCGGCCCGCTCGAGACCACGGTGTTCAAGGCGCGCAAGGAGCACAAGCTGCGCCTGCACGAGAACATGGCCGATGTCGGCAACCTCGATGCCGAGAACAGGATCCTCGCCACCAACGACCGCCAGCGCCTGTATAATCTTGGCAATCGCTTGTGGCATACCGATTCCTCGTTCAAGCGGCTGCCGGCCTATTGTTCCATGCTGCACGCCCGGTCGATCCCGCCGCTGGGCGGCCAGACCGAATTCGCCGACATGCGCGCCGCCTACGATGCCCTGCCCGAGGCGACCAAGCGCCGGCTCGAGGGGCTGGTGGCCGAGCATTCGATCATGCACTCGCGCGCCAAGCTGGGCTTTGCCGACTTCGACGAGGGCGAGCGCGAGGCTTTTAGGCCGGTCCCGCAGGTGCTGGTGCGGCGGCTGCAGGATTCCGGCCGCATGAGCCTCTACATCGCGAGTCACATCGGTGCGATCCGCGGCATGGCCGATGCGGAGGCCATGCGGCTCCTCGAAGAGTTGACCGCTCACGCCACGCAACGCCAGTTCGTCTACAGTCACCGCTGGCGGGTGAACGACCTCGTGATCTGGGACGACCGCTGCACCATGCATCGCGGCCTGGAGTTCGACGACCAGCGCTACGCCCGCGACATGCGCCGCGCCACGGTGTCGGACGTGGCCCCAACCTGCGAGCAGATGGGATTGGCCGTCGCGGCCGAATGACGCCGGAACCCGGTCAGGGTGAGATCGGCCTTCCGGCGTCAGCCAGCACCTTGCCGCCAAGACCGATGAAGCAGATGCCGGCCGCCCGCTCGATCCAGTGCCTGGCCCGCTGAAAGCGGCGCATCACCGGGCCGGAGGACATGAAGAGGCTCACGCAGGAATACCAGGTGAGCGACGAGGCGGTCACGAGGCCGATCATCAGGCCCATCAGCCACGCCGGGGTGGACGCGGTGACGGCTGTCGCGAAGACGCTGGCGAACAGAACAATCGCCTTGGGATTGGTGAGGGTCACGAGAAAGCCGAACAGGATCGCGCGGTGCCGGGAGGGCGGGCTCGCTTGGTCCAGCTCGATCGTCTGCGGCCTGGCCCGCAGCAGCTTGATGCCGAGGAAAATGAGATACGATCCCCCCAGGATACGCACCGCCCAAGTGAGCCACTGGTATTGCACCAGGATGGCCGACAGGCCGAGCAGGCTCGCCGTCGCGTAGAGGCAAAGCCCCAGCGACACGCCAAGCGTCGTGAGGAGGCCGGCGCGCGTTCCGTGGGTCATGGACGATCGGACGACGGCCACGAAATCCGGCCCTGGAAGAATGAGCGCCGGGATGAAAATCGCGAAAACGCTGATCAGGACAAGGGCGTAATCCATGGAAACTCAAATCTCCCGCAGGATGATCCGCTCTTGAAGTGCCATGGCCTTACCTTGGCTGCAAGCACGCGCCCTGGATGTCGCGCGTCATGATCGCCCGTCGCCAGGAAGGGTGGCCATGGCCGATCTCGGTGAGCAGCACGCGGCGTAGTGACGGCGGGAGGTCGCCGCGCCGCATCTCGACAAAGCCGCGCCGCCGGTAGAACGGCTCGTTCCACGGCTTGCCTGGTGGCCCAGTGTGCGGGCCGCGGCGGCCGAACGGTCGATCAATGCAGCTCCGAATCCGCGCCCCTGCCAGTTCCGCGGTGAAGTCGCCACCCACAGCAGGCCCCTGCGACGGCCGGCTTCCAGCGACGCCAGGCTGTGCGGCGGCATATCGACGACGAGGTCGAGCCCGGCGCGGCGATAGCGCTGGTCGGCCGCGTTTTCGATCTGCGGCAACAGCGGAATTTCATGGCGACGGGCCGCGCGGATCATGGCGGGATTGGCTAGGCTGCCGGAAAGCCTGGAGGAAGCGTCATGACGATCGACATGGAACCGTTGAAGAAGGAACTCGGCCGCAGGATCGAGGACGAGGATGTCGTCACCCAGGCGCCGCTCAAGGCCATGATCGCCACCTTCGACCGCAAGGACAAGGTGCCGGCGGGGGGGGAGCCGATAGCGCCGGGCTGGCATCTCTGCTTCCTTCATTCCTACGCACGCCGCAACGTGTTGGCCGAGGACGGCTTGCCGACCGAAGGCGGCGTACTGCCCAAGATCCCGCTGCCGCGGCGCATGTATGCCGGGTCGACCTTCACCTTCGAGGGTGACATCAGGGTCGGCGACAAGCTCCGGCGCGAGACCGAGTTCTCCGACGTGCAGCTCAGGAGCGGCGCCACCGGCAATCTGATCGTCACCAGCCAGACCCGCCGCGTCTACACGCCGCGCGGCCTCGCTGTCACCGAGGTGGCCAACACCGTGTTCCGCGAGGAAGTGAAGCCCGGCGCCAAGAGCGGCGTTCCCGTGCGTGAGGCGGCGCCCACCGATGTGCCGTGGCGACGCACCTTCAAGGTCGACCCGGTGATGCTGTTCCGCTACTCCGCCGTCACCTTCAACCCGCACCGCATCCATTACGACCGCACCTACTGCATCGAGAGCGAGGGCTACCCCGGCCTGGTCGTGCACGGCCCCTTCGCGCAGCAATGCCTGTTCGACCTGCTGCGCGATTCCACACCCGGTCGGAAGGTCAGGACCTTCGCCATCCGCGCCCGCGCGCCGCTGTTCGATACGGCGCCGTTCGACGCGATCGGCCGGCCGACCGTCGATGGCCAAGGCAAAGTCGGTGGGGCCGAGCTCTGGACGGTGACGCCCAGGGGCACCATCGCCGCGCAGGCCACCGCGACCTTCGCGTAAGCCAGATGCAAGCACCGCCCCTGCCGCGGTTCCTGATCCCGCGGCTGCCGTTCTTCTATGGCTGGGTGGTGCTGGGCTGCATCTGCCTCGCGGGCTTTGCGCGGCAGGGTCCGGCGGTCGCCGTGCTCTCGCTCTTCGTCGTGCCCATGACCGACGCGTTCGGCTGGTCGCGCACGGAGATGTCGGGCGCGGTGTCGCTGGGCGGATTGATGGCGGCCGTGATCTCGCCGATGATCGGACCCTTCGTCGATCGCCGCGGCGCGCGGCTGGTGCTTTGTCTCGCCGTGGCCGGGACGGGCATCGCCTGCATGGCGCTGTCGCTCATCCAGTCGTTGCTCCTGTTCTACGTTCTGTTCTGCTTCGCGCGCATGGTCTGGGCGGGGCCGTTCGATCTCGGCCTCTATGGCGCGCTGAACAACTGGTTCGTGGCCCGTCGCGCCGTTGCCACCTCGATCGCGACGCTCGCGCAGATGTCCGGCCTCGTGGCCCTGCCGCTGATCGCGCAGCTCGCCATGGGCCAGGCAGCGACCGGCGCCGACTGGCGCGCCGGCTGGATCGCGGTCGGCACCACGGTGCTGATCGTGGGCTTCGTGCCGTGCTGGCTGCTGCTGGTGCGGCGGCCGGAAGATGTCGGCCTGCAACCCGACCGGCTCGTTACCGACGATGCTCCGCCGCTCGTCGAGCCGCGCTGGAGCCGGGCCGAGGCAATGCGCACGCCGGCCTTCTGGCTGCTCTCGCTCTACACCGTGCTGGTCTATCCCGTGCAGGCCGGTGTCAGCCTGCACCAGGCGCCGCACCTGATCGAACGCGGCATCCCGCCGATCGAGGCTGCAACAGTGATCGCGATCTTCTCCGCGCTCTCGGCGATCGCGAGCTTCAGTATCGGCTTCCTGCCGCGGAGCTGGCCGGTGCGCTACCTGATGTCGGCATCGGCTGCCTGCCTCTGCATCGGCAGCTTTGGCCTGATCGGCGTTTCCTCGGCGCTCACTGCCATCCTGGCCGCTGGCGTGTTCGGCGTAGGGATCGGCGGCGTCATGATGCTGCTGCCCATGGCCTGGGCCGACTATTTCGGCCGCGAAAGCTACGGCGCGATCCGTGGTGTGGTGCTGGCCCTCCAGGTGACGGCACAGGCGGCGGGACCGCTGGCGTCCGGCATGCTGCGCGACTGGAGCGGCAACTACACTGGCTCGCTGATCCTGTTCGGCATCCTGGCGGCGTTCGCGGTGGCGGCGGCGCTCCTGGCGCGGCGGCCGCGCATCCTTATCTGAGTGCGGGTCCAAGCGGCTTGCGTGTCGCGGCCTGCTCCCGTACGATTCCCACGGCTCGGAAGAAGCTGCGCCCGCTGGTGAATTTGAGTCAGCGGCAGCGCCATAGGGAAGAAACAGGCTTCGCGTAAGGACATTTCGTCGGTGCAGATACCCACAGGCTCTTTGGGGGGACCTGTGACGCCATTCGGCAGCGGAGCGATCCGCTGTGCGCGGGTGGCTGTTCCGGCGATCGTAGGGCATTGAAACAGGCTTCACGGAGACAGATCGCATGCCGCCATTGCTGGAGGTAAGGGGACTCCATACCGAGTTCCGTACCGGCGCCGGCCGCGTGCCTGCGGTCGACGGCATTTCCTTTGCCGTGGAGCAGGGCGAGACGGTGGCCATCGTGGGCGAGAGCGGCTCGGGAAAGTCGGTCAGCGCCCTTTCGATCCTGCGTCTGGTCGCCGATCCGCCGGGACGCATCACCGCCGGCGAGATCCTGTTCGACGGCCGCGACCTGCTCGGCCTCTCCGAGGAGGAGATGCGCCAGATCCGTGGCCGCGACATCGGCATGGTGTTCCAGGAGCCGATGACCTCGCTCAATCCCGTGTTGACGATCGGGCGCCAGATCACCGAGACGCTGGAACAGCACCAGGGCGCCGATCGCCCGTCAGCCGAGCGTCGCGCGCTCGAATTGCTCGACATGGTGGGCATCGCCGATGCGCCGCGGCGTCTCAAGCAGTACCCGCACCAGCTTTCCGGCGGCATGCGCCAGCGGGTCATGATTGCCATCGCGCTCGCCTGCGACCCGAAGCTGATCATTGCCGACGAGCCGACCACGGCGCTCGACGTCACGATCCAGGCGCAGATCCTGGAACTTATGAAGTCGCTGTCGCTTCGCCTCAACATCGCCCTGATCGTGATCACCCACAATCTCGGGGTGGTCGCCCGCTACGCCGGCCGCGTCAACGTCATGTATGCCGGGCGGATCGTCGAGGCCGGCAGTGCCGATGCCATCTATCACGACCCCCGGCACCCCTACACGATCGCACTGCTGCGCTCGGTGCCGCGTCTCGATCGGCCGCGCCAGGCGCGCCTCGATCCCGTCGACGGGCAGCCGCCGGACTTGACCAGGTTGGACGGCGGATGCGCCTTCCGGCCGCGCTGCCGCTTTGCGGTCGAGAGCTGCGGGCAAGCGGTGCCGCCGCTGGCGCCGACGGGCGAGGCCGATCATTTCTCCGCCTGCTTCCGTAGCGCCGAGCTCGGCGCCGCGCGGGATGTCGCGGCATGAGCGGCGCCGGGAGCGAGGCTCCGTTGCTGGAGGTCCGTGGCCTTGCCATGCATTTCCCGATCAGCGAGGGGATCGTGCTGTCGCGCAAGATCGGCGACGTCAAGGCGGTCGACGGCGTCGACTTCACCATCGGCCGTGGCGAAACCCTGGGCCTCGTCGGCGAAAGCGGCTGCGGCAAGACCACGACCGGCCGCTGCATCCTCAGGCTCGAGCGCCCGACCGCGGGCCAGATCCTGTTCGATGGCCAGGACATCAGCCGCATGGAGCGCAAGGAGCTCGTCGGCCTGCGCCGTCGCATGCAGGTGATTTTCCAGGACCCCTACAGCTCGCTCAATCCACGCATGAAGGTGGGCGACATCATCGCCGAGCCGATCAAGGTGCATGGTGTCGAACCCGATGCCGGCCGGCGTCGCGCGCGCGTGAGCGAGCTGCTGTCGGTCTGCGGCCTCGATCCAAAATTCGCCGATCGCTACCCACACGAAATGTCCGGTGGTCAGCGCCAGCGAGTCGGCATCGCGCGCGCTCTGGCGCTCGACCCGGAGTTCATCGTCTGCGACGAGGCGGTGTCGGCGCTCGACGTCTCGATCCAGGCACAGGTCGTCAACCTGCTCGAAGACCTGCGTGAGCGCTTCGGGCTCACCTATCTTTTCATCGCCCACGACCTGTCGGTCGTGCGCCATCTCTGCCAGCGCGTCGCCGTGATGTATCTGGGGCGGATCGTCGAGATGGCCGATTGTGACGAGCTGTTCGACAATCCGCTGCATCCCTACACGCAGGCCCTGCTGTCGGCGGTACCGATACCGGACCCCCGCGTCGAGGCGACGCGTGACTTCCGCCCGGCCCCGGGCGAGGTGCCCAGTCCGATAAATCCGCCGTCGGGATGCGTCTTCCATCCGCGCTGCCCCATGGCGATCGAGGGGTGCAAGCGGACGAGACCTGTCTTGAGGGAGCTGCGGCCGGGCCATTGGGTCGCCTGCAGCGAAGTTCAGTGAGAAAAGTTGGCGTGCGTGAGTGCGGAGTACGGAATTCGACAAGGAACAAACGGAACAAGGAGGAGGCGATGAATCTGCGAACGGGACTATGGGCTGTCGGGCTCGGCCTAGCGGCTGCGATCGCGGCGGCGCCAGCCGGCGCGCAAACGCCGAAGCGGGGCGGCACCCTTACCTACATGATCTCCGCCGACGCTTCGCCGAGCTTCGACGGTCACCGCGAAACGACCTTCGCCACCGTGCATGCCGTGGCGCCCTACTACAGCGTGCTGATCCGCGTCCCGCCGGACAATCCGGCCTCGACCACCGAATTCGTCTGCGACCTCTGCACCGAGATGGCGAAGCCGGCCGACGGCGGCAAGACCTACACCTTCAAGATCCGCCAGGACGTGAAGTGGCACGACGGCAGCAAGCTTACAGCCAAGGACGTCGCGGCGACCTGGAACAAGATCGTGTTCCCGCCCCAGGGCATCACCAGCGCGCGCGTCAGCTACTACTCGATGGTCGAGAAGATCGAGGCGCCGGACGATGCCACGGTCGTGTTCCGGCTGAAGTATCCGTCGGCCGCCTTCATACCGGCGCTCGCCGACCCCTTCACCTGGATCTACAAGAAAGAGATGATCGACAAGGACCCGCACTGGTACGAGAAGAACATCATGGGCTCCGGTCCGTTCAAGTTCGTCTCCTATGCGATCGGTCAGTCGATCAAGGGCGTGCGCAATCCGGACTACTATCACAAGGGCCAACCCTATCTCGACGCCATCGAGGGCATCTTTGCCGCCAAGCAGTCGGTGAGGGTCGACGCCATTCGCGGCGACCGCGCGGCCATCGAGTTTCGCGGGATGCCGCCCTCGGCGCGAGACGAACTCGTGAAGGAAGCCGGCAAGGAGATCGTCGTCCAGGACAGCGACTGGAACTGCGGCAACATCATCACGGCCAACCACAAGAAGAAGCCGTTCGACGACGTTCGCGTCCGTCGCGCGCTGGCGCTGGCCGTTGACCAGTGGAAGGGCGCACCGGCTCTGTCCAAGATCGCGATCGTGCGCAGCGTCGGCGGCATCGTCTTCCCGGGCTCGCCGCTGGCGGCGACCAAGGAGGAGCTGCAGGAGATGGTCGGCTATTGGCCGGACATCGAGAAGGCGCGGGCCGAGGCGCGGCGCCTCCTGAAGGAGGCCGGCGCCGAGAACCTGAAGTTCGAGCTGATCAACCGCAACGTCGACCAGCCCTACAAGTTCGTCGGCACCTGGTTGATCGGCGAGTGGAAGAAGATCGGCGTGACCGTCGAGCAGAAGGTGGTTCCGACCGGGCCGTGGTTCCAGGCGATGCGCGGCGGCACCTTCGACGTGGTGGTCGACGCGAACTGCCAGAGCGTGGTCAATCCTGCCCTCGATACCAGCAAGTATCTGCCGCAGACGGTCTATCCCGAGAGCTACGGCGGCTACGACGATCCGAAATCGGTCGAGCTCTACAACAAGATGCTGTACGAGACCGATCCGAAAGCGCAGCGCGTCGCCATGCGTGCCTATGAGAAACATACGCTGGATACCATGGCGCATGCGATCATCACGCCGTACTGGTACCGGATCGTGCCGGCGCGGTCGTACGTGAAGGGCTGGAAGATCAGCCCCAGCCACTACCTGAACCAGGACCTCGCCAACATCTGGCTGGATAAATAGCCTGCCGTTGGAGACAAGCGGATGTATCGCTACATCGTAAAACGGCTCCTGCTGGCGGTTCCCACGCTGGTGGGAGCCGCCGCGCTGGTGTTTGTGCTGATGCGGCTGATTCCGGGCGACATTTGCGTGATCCGTCTCGGTTCCGGCGGCGCTCATGTCGATCCGGCCTCGGTCGAGGCCTGCCGCCTGGAACTTGGACTGAACAATCCGATGATCGTGCAGTTCCTCGATTTCCTGTGGAGCTACATCACCTTGGATTTCGGCACGTCGATGTGGTCGGGCCATCCGGTGACCCATGAAATTGCCGCACGCCTGCCGGTGTCGCTGCAGATCGCGCTGATGGCAACGGTGATCGCCATCCTGATCGCCATTCCGCTCGGCACCATCTCCGCCCTCAAGGAGAATACCTGGCTGGACCACATCGTGCGCATGGTGGCGATCGCCGGCATCGCGACACCGTCGTTCTGGCTCGGCATCATGTCGCTGGTCCTGGTGCTCGACATCACCTACCTCGCCACCGGCAAGCCGTGGATGCCGCCCATCGACTACGTGCCTTTCTGGCAGGACCCGATCCGGAATCTGTCCATGGTGCTGCTGCCGGCGATCACCGTTGGCTACCGCTACTCGGCGGTGACCATGCGCATGACACGCTCGGCCATGCTCGAGGTGCTGCGCGAGGACTATATCCGGACCGCCCGGTCGAAGGGCCTGCTCGAGCAGATCATCGTCAACCGCCACGCGCTCAAGAACGCGCTCCTGCCGGTGGTGACGCTGATCGGCATCGAGTTCGCCTTCCTGATCGGCGGTCTGGTCGTGACCGAGCAGGTGTTCAACCTGAACGGCATCGGCCGGCTGTTCGTCCAGGCGGTGCAGAATCAGGACAACGTGCTGACCCAGGCGCTGGTCATGCTGGTCGTCGTCATCTTCGTCACCACCAATCTCGTGGTCGACCTGCTCTACGCCTGGCTCGATCCGCGCATTCGCTTCTCGTGAAAGGCTTTCCGCAATGACGATCGTCGCGCCCAATCGCGCCGCAGTGGCCGGGCTGGTCGAGGAGCTGCCCGAGCGCAAGCGCTCGCTGCTGGGCATTGCCCTCAACTTCTGCCGTCGCCAGCCGCTCGGCACCTTCGGCCTTGCCATCGTGGTGATCATGTTCGTGGCCGGCATCTCGGCCGGCTGGATCGCGCCCTACGATCCCGAGGAGAACGACTTCAACGCGATGATGGAGGCGCCGAGCTGGGCGCACGTGCTGGGGACCGACCAGCTCGGTCGCGATATCTTCTCGCGGCTGGTCTACGGCGCCCGCACCGCGTTGATCGTGGGCTTCAGCGCCGCCTTCGTGGGAGGCGCCATCGGCCTGGTCCTGGGCGTCTCCAGCGCCTATTTCGGCGGTTGGTTCGACCTTGGCTTCCAGCGCGTGCTCGACGTGCTGATGGCGTTTCCGCTGATCATCCTGGCCCTCGCCGTGGTCGCGGTGTTCGGTACCGGCGTCTTCAATGTCATCCTCGCCATCACCATTCCGCTCATCCCGCGGTGCGGCCGCGTGGTGAGGGCGAGTGCGCTCGCGGTTCGGGAAATCCCCTACGTCGATGCGGCGCGCGCGCTGGGCTTCGGCCATGCCCGCATCGTGCTGCGCCATATGGTGCCCAACGTGGTGGCGCCGTTCCTGATCATGCTGTCGGCCTTCGTCGGCCAGGCGATCCTGGCCGAAGCCTCGCTGTCGTATCTCGGCCTCGGCGTCCAGGAGCCGGTGCCCGCCTGGGGCCTGATGCTGCAGGGCGGCGCCGAGGAGTATGCGACGACGGCGCCCTGGATAGCCGTCTTCCCCGGCCTCGCCATCATGCTGACGGTGCTCGGCATCAGCCTGTTCGGCGATGCGCTCCGCGACGCCATCGACCCCAAGCTCAGGGATCGCTGATCCGCCTCTCAGTCGTTCGCCGCCCCGAAGCGGAGCGGCCGGAAGAAGGCGCGGATGTCCTCGACCAGGAGGCCCGGCTCCTCGAGCGCCGCGAAGTGTCCGCCGCTCGGCATGATCGTGTGGCGGCGCAGGTTGAAGGCGCGCTCGATCCACTCCCTGGGCGGCGCCGGCGCGATGTCGGCGGGAAAGGCCGCGAACGCGGTCGGCGTCTCGACCCGCGCACCCTCGGGCAGGGCGCGCGGCTTCTGCTCGGTGACGCCGCGATAGAGCCAGGTCGCAGTGCCGGCCGTGCCGGTCAACCAGTAGACCATGATGTTGTCGAGCAGCAGGTCCATGGAGAAACGCTTCAGCGGATCGCCGCCGCAGTCGCTCCAGCCGTGGAATTTTTCGACGATCCAGGCCGCGAGGCCGACCGGTGAATCGGTGAGGGCCACGCCCAAGGTCTGTGGCCGTGTCGCCTGGATACGCTGATAAGCGGTCTTGTCGTCGAGCGCGCCGCCCATCCTGGCCAACCAGGCCTGCTCGGCGGCGCTGAGCTTCGCCGCCTTGAGATCGATGCCCGGCCGCAGCCCCATCATGTTGAGATGCAGGCCGAGCACGCCCGATTCATCCTGCTTGGGGTGATCGAAAGCGAGCCAGGAGGAGACGACCGCGCCCCAGTCGCCACCCTGCACGGCATAGGGTCGCGCATAGTTGAGCTTCTCGTGCACGAGCTTGTGCCAGAGGCCGGCGATGGCACGAGGGCCGATCGGGCCCACCGTGCCATCGGCACGGACCGGCGGCGCAGAGAAGCCGTAGCCGGGCAGCGACGGGACGATGACGTCGAAGGCGTCGAGCGGATCGCCACCGTGGTTCTCGGGATGGGCCAGCACATCGATGATGTGGAGGAATTCCACGATCGAGCCCGGCCAGCCATGGGTGATCACCAGCGGCAGCGGCCGCGGCGCGTCCTCGATCTCGGTGCCGGGCTCGCGGATGAAGTGGAGCCGCTGCGGGCCGATGTCGACCAAGTAGTTCGGCCAGCGGTTGATCGCCTCCTGGCAGCGCTGCCAGTCGTAGCCGTGGCGCCAGTATTCGACCAGCTCAGCCAGGAAATCTGGATCGGTGCCGGAGGCCCAGCTGCCGTTGTCGGCGATGGCGGGCCCCGGCCGCCAGCGCCGCAGGCGCTCGTCGAGATCGATCAGCGCCCGCTCGGGAATGTCGACCTTGAAGGGTTCGGGAGTGTCGTAACGCTCGGCCATGCCCTCAGGCGTAGCGCGGAAGTCACCCTTCCAGCAAATCCACCCGGATGCGTTCGCGCGCCGCACCATCGAGACCGAGCGCCCGTTCGGCGAATTGCTCGGGACCGCCGAAATCGGTGCGCACCACCTCGAAGGCCGCCTCGAGATAGGGCGTGCGGGCCTCGACGATGGCGGCGCGGGTATCGATGTCGAGTTCGGGATAGCGGCCGATATGGCCGGTCCACAGCTCGTTGGTGCGGAGATAGTCCTCCATCACGCTTTCCCACGGCACGCCCAGCAGGCTGAGCAGCAGCGCCGAGGCGAACCCCGTGCGATCCTTGCCGGCGGTGCAGTGGAACACCAGCGGCCGGTGCGTGCCGTCGCTCAAGGTCGTGAACAGCGTGCGGAAGCCCGGCGCGCAGCGCCGCGGATAGTCGCGGTAGTGATCGGTGAGAAAGCCCATCATCACGTGGGGTGTGGCGCTGCCGTCGGCGACGGCACCCCTGATCCTCTCGCCGACGCCGGGCTCGATATGCGCACCGACGATGCGGCAGGACAGGCCGGCGATGGCATGCGGCGTCTCGGCCGCCTCGTTGATGCCGCGCAGATCGACGATGGTCCGGACGCCCAGCCGGCCGAGGGCGGTGCGGTCGTCCTCGGTCAGGTTGCCGAGATGGGCGGAGCGGAAGACTGCGCCGTGGCGCACGACGCGGCCGTCGCTGGTGCGGTAGCCGCCGAGATCGCGGAAATTGGAGCCGCCCTGGAGCGGCACGACGTAGGGGATGGCTTGGGACTGCATGCGGGCAGGTCTATCACGTCCGGCCCTGCCGAATCATGTCGGATTGGCGTCAGAATTTTTGCGCCAGGGTCACGAAGAAGGCCCGGCGCATTCCGAATTGCGGGGCGCCGACGCCGACGCCCGTGCCGTCGCGTATCTGGTAGGTGCTGTCGGCCAGGTTGATGGCGTCGAAGCGCACCTGCGTGCCCTTGCTGATGCCGATCGGCACCTTCTGGGTGAGCGACATGTTGAGCGTGGCGTAAGCCGGCAGCGAGGTGTCGTTGGGTGTGACGATGCTGGTGCGCAGCCCGGTCCCGAACAGCACGTCGGCCGAAACCCGCGTTGCCCAGTCGCTGCCCGAGTTGAACACGTAGGCGGCACCCGCCGAGCCGGTCCAGCTCTGGTTGTGGTCGGTGAAGATCCAGTTGTTCGCGATATAGTCGAGTTCGGCTTGATCGAAGTTGAACTGTGCGGAGTTGATGTTGATCGCCGACGTCCGGGTCCAGGCAAGGTTGGCGTAGAGCGACCAGGGCCCCTTGTCGTAGTTGGTGAAAAGCTCCCAGCCGGCGACCTGCGCGTTGGCGTAGTTGAAGGAGACGAGGGTGATCGGCGCGCCGAACTGGCCCTTGTCCAGGTAGTTCTGGGCGAACTTGTAGTAGCCGGCGAAACCCAGCGTCAGCCCGTCGACGGGCTTCACCGTCAGGCCGATGTCGAAATTGTCGGAACGCTCGGCCATCACCGGGTCGTTCAGGGCGACCCCGGGCGCCGCCGTCGTCCCCGCGAGCACCGCGACGGAGTTGGGGTTCACCTGGTTGAGCGGCGCCGGCACGAAGTATCGGGCATAGCCGGCGCGCAGTGAGAACATCGAATTGGGTTCCCAGACCACGTTGACGCGAGGGCTCAGCTGGTTTTCCGACGTGACGCCGGAGATGGCGTCGAAACGTGCGCCGAAATTAACCGTCACCGTCGGGACCACCTTCCATTCGTCCTGCAGATAGACGCTGTAGGTCCAGCCGACGAGGTCGGAACCCTGGGTGAAGCCCACGGTCTGGCCGGACGGGATAGGTTCGCCCTCCGGGTCGTCGGGGTTGGCGACCAGTGTCAGGGCGTTGGCGTTGGTCAGGCTGGTGACGCGCTCGCGCTGGACCAGGAAGCCGCCGCGCAGCGTATGGGCACTCGCGACTTTCAGGCTCGCATCGCCCTGCACACCGGCAGCCAGGCTCGTCCGGTTGGCGTAGGGCTGGATGCCGTTGTAGAGCAGATCGCCGATGACGTCGGGTTGGTAGGAGAGGTTGGAGTAGCGGGTGAAGCCCGACAGCTGCATGTTGAAGTTCTGGTAGCTCTTCTGCAGTGAGGCGATGCCGAAGTAGGTGTCCTCCCACTGCCGCTGGTCGAGGATCGAGCTGTTCCAGTCGGAGATGCCATTCACCGTGAAGGCCGGTGTCTGACCGGGCACGTTGGGGATCTGGAAGCGCGCACTGGCGCCGCCGGCGATGAAGCTCAATCGCGTGTTCTCGTCGACGATGCCGGTGACCTTCGTCAGCGCGTACCACTGCGCGGTGTCGTCGTGGAGCGGCGTGTAGGCCGATGTCGGGTTCTCGATGCCGATGCCGTTGCTCACGTACTGGCCGACCGCAAAGTAGTCGATCGCGCCGGAGCGGCCGCCGTATTGCAGGGCTGGCTGGATCCAGTTGTAGGAGCCGCCCATGACCGAGGCCTCGCCGCCGGGATTGGTCGAGCCCGACTTCACGCCGATGTCGACCACACCCGCGGTGCGCAGGCCGTACTGGGCCGGCAACGCACCGGTGATGAGCGAGATCTCGTTGGCAAAGCGCGGCGACAGGATGTTGCTGAACAGCGAGAGGCCCTCCGGAAGCTGCACGCCGTCGAGCCTGTATTGCAGGCTGCCGTGGTCGCCGCGGACGTGGATCTGGCCGAACCCGTCCTGCACCACGCCGGGAGCACGCAGCAGAACCTGGTTGAGCGGCGCGTTCTCGCCCTGCGGCGTGTTCTGGATAGCGGTCTTGCTGAAATCGTAGCGGGTGGCCCCCAGGCTCGGCAGGATCGAACTGCGCTCGCGGTCGAACCGCTTGGCGGTGACGTCGAGGTCGATCGTGGCCTCGTCTGGCTTGGTCTGGGCGCCAACCGGGCCGGTTGCCGCGAGCATCGCCCCTAAAAACAAAGCTGATCCGCCAATTCGCCGCATCCGACTTCCCCTTGTCGCCAGTGGTTCGGTTTCGTATCGTCCTAAGAGATGATGTTACAATATAACATTCCAAATAATCAACCCGGACGGCCGATCGGGATCGCCTCCGGCTCGGGCTGGAGCCTCGGTGCCGCGATGGCCGCGTCGCTCGGCCTGCATGCGATCGTGGTCGCGGCGGCGTTGATGTCCTTCGGACCGCAACGACTTGGCATCGATGACGCAGCGGCCATCACGGTCTTCGTCGAACCCGATCGGGCGCCGGTCGCCACGGCGAGCGAGATTCCTCCGCCCACTGCGCCGACGCCGGCGCCAGGACCTGAACCAGAATCATCGGAGCCGCCGGCAGTCACCGCGCTCGACCCGCCGAAGGAGCCGGCACTGCCCGACTTCGCACCGCCGCCGCCGGAAGCGCTGGCCCCGCCCGATTTCTCCGCGCCACCGCCACCGCCGCCAAAGCCGGCACAACCCGCGCCGCAAGCCGCTCCGGCCAAGCCGGAGCCCAAACCGGAGCCCAAGCGTGCGGCACCGACCGTCGCGCAGCCGGCGCCGGCGCGTCCGGCCCCCAAGGCGCCGGCGGAATCGGGGTCTCCGGCGCCCGCCCCGGCGGCGGTCGTGGCTGCCCCGACGAGCGTCGCGCCGGGATGGAACGCGCTGCTCGCGGCTTGGCTCGCCGCCAATCGACGCTATCCCGACGAGGCGCGGAGGCGGAGCGAGGAGGGTGAGGTCACCGTGCGCTTCACCGTCATGCCCGGCGGCCAGGTTTCGGCGGCGGCCGTCGTGAAGGGCAGCGGATTTGCGGCCCTCGATGCCGCCGCGCTCCGCTTGCTGCAGGGCGCGACATTGCCCGCGCCCGGAGTCGAGGCGACGCGCACGGTACGCATCCGCTTCCGCCTCAACGACTGACGCTGCGAATCGGCAGAAACTGTCGCACCGGTTGTGGTATTAGAAGCCTAATGAAAACAGGTATCGACACGCTGGGCGGAATTTCCGTACGGACCGATCTCGACAATCTGATTGCCGTGGCCTGCTTCGGCATCGCTTGCGCGATCGGGCTCGTCGGCGCGTTTGTCGGTCTCGACGTCAGCAGCTTCTGGCTGGACGAACTCTTCGAGGCATGGATCAACGAAAACGGCATCAGCGTCCCCGAATTCATCGCCCGACTGGTGACCGACCTTCATCCGCCGGCCTACCACGTCCTGGTCTTTCTTTATTCCCGGGTGTTTGGTGATTCGGAAGTCAGCCTGCGCAGTTTCAGCGCGCTGTGCGCGACCAGCGCCATCTTGCTGTTCATCGTGGCGACGAAATCCTTCTTCAGCCTGCCGGCCCGCCTGTTCGGCGCCGCCATGGCGACAGGTTCATTCTTCTGGTTCTATCACGCGCAAAACGCGCGCGGCTATTCTCTGTCGTTCGTCATCGGCGTCGGCATTCTCGCCATCGGTCTGTCGATCATGGCCAAGCGGTCGCAGCCGGACGCACGATTGCTGCCCCACCTGGCCGGCCTGGCCGTGCTGATGCTGGTCGGCTCATTCGTTCATTTCTACCTCATGTACGAATGCCTGGCCGTCCTGATCGTCCTTGGCTACTTCTGCCCGCGCCAGCGTATCGTCCTCATTGCCTTCGCCTGCATTCTTCTCACCGTCACCGGCCTCTACGTGAAGTACGTCATCGAAGTGTTCTCGCAGTACTCGACGACGACCAACTGGATTCACGGCGATCCCACCTGGTACGCCTCGCAACTGCGCACCGTGGTGATCTACTCGTTCACCAAAAAAGCGCTGCTTGCACTCGCGATTTGCGCCGGCGCATTTGCCGTGCAGCGGCTGTTCGTCATACGGCAACTTCGGCTGGGATGGACGGTGTCTCTTCCACCCGGCGCCGTGGCGCCGGCACCCAAACCGGGTTTCTTTGCCCGGGGCCGATTCCCGCTGGATCCGGAGACCGCCCTGTTCGTCGGCGTGCCGGTCATCGTCCTGGCCGGTGGCGTCGCCAGTTCGCTCCTCCTGTCGCCCAACTTCACCGACCGGAACCTGCTCGTCTGCTCGCCCTTTCTCTGGGCATTCAGTGCCAAGCTCTACGACGCCGGCGTTCCGGGTGCCGAGCGGCTGGTGCGGACCGTGGCGAACCTGGCGCTTTCGGCGATCACGCTGTGGATGGCCGTTACGATGGTGGCCGGGCGTGCCAAGCCCTGGAACGAGCCGTTTCGCGAATCGGCCGAGTGGATCCGGTCATTCCCGGCCTGCAGGGATCGACCGATCCTGATCATCAACGCCCAGCCGCGTGCCTGGTTCAAGCCCGGTTACGCGGAGGTCCTGTACGCCGATTTCTACGGCAACTATCTCGGCAATTTCGCCCAGCCCGAGGTCGTCTTCATCGAGGACATTCACGCCCACAAGGTGCCCGAAGACGTCAAGGAATACCTGCAGTGGCGCATCGACGGCAACGGATGCCCCATCCTGGCCTGGTCGATCCATCTGATCACCGAGGAGGAATTCGCCGCGGCGGGACAGGAACTCCTCAAAGTCGTCGGGCGGCCGAACGCCAGCCGCATCGTGCAGACGAAAGTGTTGCGCAACGGGATCGAGGGCTTCGTTCTCTATGCGGAGGGGCCGGGCGGGCCTGGGCAATTCAGCGCCGGTCGAGACCCCGGCCCGCCGCCGTCGCAGAGGAAGACGGGCCCGGCGCCGACGCCTTCGCGTCGGGCGTCGACCCCGGCCCCGACCCCGAAGTGATCTGCCCGGTCTTTAGACCCGGCCGTGACAGTGCTTGAATTTCCTGCCTGAGCCGCAGGGGCAGGGGGCGTTGCGTGCGACCTTGCCCCAGGTCGAGGGATCGTTGGCGTCGAGGGCGGCCTTGGCGGCACGCGGACGATGAAGTGTGGCGACGCCGCCGCCATCGGGATCGGCCGGATCGAAGGCGGGATCGTCACGCATCGCCGAGGCGAGGGCGGGATCCTCGTGGATCTCGTGCATCTGCTGGCGTGTCAATTCTTCAGGCGGCGCTTCCATGCGCAGCTGCAGCGTGGAGAGCAGCGCCACTACCTGCTCGCGCAGGCCCGTCAGCAGATCGTTGAAGAGGTTGAACGCCTCGCGCTTGTATTCGTTCAGCGGGTCCTTCTGGCCGTAGGCCCTGAGCCCGATGCCCTGGCGCAGATGGTCGAGGTGGAGCAGGTGGTCCTTCCAGCTCTGGTCGAACAGCTGCATCAGCACGCTCTTCTCGACCTGGCGCCACACTTCCGGGCCGTACTGAGCCGCCTTCTGGGCGAACAGGCGTTCCGTCGCCTCGTTGAGCCGCGAGCGGATCTCCTCGTCGGCGATGCCTTCTTCCTTCGCCCACTGGTCGACCGGCAGGTCGAGGCCGAACAGGCGCTGCACCTCGTCCTTGAGCTCCGCCACCTTCCACTGCTCGGCGTAGACGTCCTCGGGGATGGTGCGGTTCACCAGCGTGTCGACGACGTCGCGGCGCATGCCGGACACCGTCTCCGACACGTCCTCGGTGCCCATCAGCTCGATGCGCTCCTTGTAGATTTCCCGGCGCTGGCTGTTCATGACGTCGTCGAAGCGCAGCAGGTTCTTGCGGATCTCGAAGTTGCGCGCCTCGACCTTGCCCTGCGCCGTCTCCAGCGCCTTGTTGAGCCAGCGATGCGTCAGCGCCTCGTCGTCGGCCATGCCCTTCTTCTGCACCCAGTCGAGCACCTTGTTGTTGCCGAAGATCCGCATCAGGTCGTCTTCGAGCGACAGGAAGAACTTCGAGGCGCCGGGATCGCCCTGGCGGCCCGAGCGGCCGCGCAGCTGGTTGTCGATGCGCCGGCTCTCGTGGCGCTCGGTGCCGACCACGTAGAGGCCGCCGGCCTTGAGCACGATCTCGCGGTCGCGCTCGACGCCCGAGCGGATTTCCGCTGCGATGCGGTCGATCTCGGCCTTGCGCGCCGTGCGGGCTTCATCGGAGTCGCCGGGAAACTTGGCGTTGATCTCGGGCTCGCTCTGGCGCAGCAGCATGTCGACGTTGCCGCCCAACTGGATGTCGGTGCCGCGGCCGGCCATGTTGGTGGCGATGGTGACCGAGCCCGGCCGGCCGGCCTGGGCCACGATCACGGCTTCCTGGTCGTGGAAGCGGGCGTTCAGCACATTGTGCGGAATGCCCTGCTTCTTCAGCTCGGCCGCCAGCGCCTCGGACTTCTCGATCGACACCGTGCCGACCAGCATCGGCTGGTTGCGGGCGCGACACTCCTCGATCAGCTTGACGATGGCCCGCGTCTTGTCGGCGAGGGTGCGATAGATCTCGTCGTCGGCGTCCTTGCGCACGACCGGCACATTGGTCGGGATCTCGACCACCTCGAGGCGGTAGATCTCGCCGAACTCGGTGGCCTCGGTCAGCGCCGTGCCGGTCATGCCGGCCAGCTTGGGATACATGCGGAACAGATTCTGGAAGGTGATCGAGGCCAGCGTCTGGTTCTCGCGCTGGATCTCGACCTGCTCCTTGGCCTCGAGCGCCTGGTGCAGGCCTTCGGAGTAGCGGCGGCCCGCCATCATGCGGCCGGTGAATTCGTCGATGATGACGACCTGGCCGTCCTTCACGATGTAGTCGACGTCCTTGGCAAACAGCTTGTGGGCGCGCAGCGCCTGCGTCACGTGATGCAGCACCGAGACCATGTTGGGCGCATAGAGGGTGATGCCCTCGGCCAGCAGGCCGTCGCCGCGCAGGATCTCCTCGACCGCCTCGACGCCGGCATCGGTCAGCACGACCGTGCGGTTCTTCTCATCCTTCTCGAAATGCTCGGCGCCCAGCCGCGGGATCACCGTGTCGGCGCGCCGGTAGAGCTCGGAAGAGTCCTCGGCCGGACCGGAGATGATGAGCGGTGTGCGGGCCTCGTCGATCAGGATCGAGTCGACCTCGTCGACGATGGCGTAGTTGAAGGGCCGCTGCGCCATCGCGTCGATCCGGTACTTCATGTTGTCGCGCAGATAGTCGAAGCCGATCTCGTTGTTGGTGCCGTAGGTGACGTCGCAGGCATAGGCCGCCTTGCGCTGCTCGTCGTCCAGCTCGTGCACGATCACGCCGACGGTGAGGCCGAGGAAGGTGTAGATCTGGCCCATCCATTCGGAGTCGCGGCGGGCGAGGTAGTCGTTCACGGTGACGACGTGGACGCCTTTGCCTTCGAGGGCGTTGAGATAGACCGGCAGGGTGGCAACCAGCGTCTTGCCTTCGCCGGTCTTCATCTCGGCGATTTTGCCCTGGTGCAGGACCATGCCGCCCTTGAGCTGAACATCGAAGTGGCGCTGGCCGAGCGTACGCTTGGCGGCCTCGCGCACCGTGGCGAAGGCCTCGACCAGCAGATCGTCCGGAGTCTCGCCCTTGGCGAGACGCTCGCGGAACTCAGGAGTCTTGGCGCGCAGCTGCTCGTCGGAGAGCTTGATGAACTCCGGCTCGAGCGCGTTGATCTTCGCCACCGGCTTGTCGAAGCCTTTGACGATGCGATCGTTGGCCGTCCCGAACAGGGTTCGAGCGAGCGCACCAAGCATGAAAACCTCGATATTCTAATGACTTAGGCGGGCACTCCGGCCCGCCGTCCTAGGCAGAGATAGAGAGCGTACCGGCCAGTGTCAACGCGCCGGCCAAGGACCGCAACCGCCACGCCCCGACGACGATCTTGATGAACGATATTTAATCCATGCTCACGAAAAAGTGCCGCAATTGACCTTCATCAACGTCCCTGTCGCCGAGGCGGTGCTTGCTTGGCCCGAGCGGGCCTGTGTAAACGGAGTGCGCCGCCTCTCAATCCTCGAGACCAGAAGTTCCCGGAGCCCGTCATGAGCCATTGTTTGCGCCCCCTGCGTCTCGTCGTCCTGTGTTGTGCCGCCGCCATCGCGGGACCTGCACTGGCCCAGCCGCAGAACCCGGCGCAGCCGCCGGCCCCCGCCGCCAAGCCCGCTCAGGCCCCCGCTGCGCCCAAACCCGCCGCCAAGCCGCCAGCCGCGGCTCAGGTGCCCAAGGATCCGGTCGTCGCCACGGTCAATGGCGTGTCGGTGCGGCTGTCGGAACTCGAGGTCGCGCAACAGTCGCTGCCGCCGCAGTATCGCAGCATGCCGCTGCAGGCGGTGTTTCCGGCACTGCTCGACCGCATCATCGACAGCAAGCTCGTGGTCCAGGAAGGCAAGAAGAACAAGGTCACCGAGGATCCGGCGTACAAAAAGCGCCTGGCCTTCGTCGAGGAGCAGGTGCTGCAGGATTACTGGATTCAGCGCGAGATCGCCCGCAAGGTCACCGCCGAGAAGCTGCGCCAGCGCTACGAGGAGCGGCTGAAGTCGATCCCGGCCGAGGAGGAGGTCCACGCCCGCCATATCCTGGTGGCGACGGAGGACGAGGCCAAGGCGCTGATCGCCGAGATCAAGAAGGGTGCGGCCTTCGACAAGCTCGCCAAGGAAAAGTCGACTGACAAGGCGTCGGGTGCCGAAGGCGGCGACCTCGGCTGGTTCAAGAAGAGCGACATGGTGAAGGAATTCGCCGATGCCGCCTTCGACCTCAACAAGGGCGGGATGACCGAGACGCCGATCAAGACGCAGTTCGGCTACCACGTCATCCAGGTCGAGGATCGCCGCAAGGCGCCGCCGCCGGCCTATGAGGAGCTGGCCGAGCAGCTCCGAGAGGAAATGGCCCGCGAGGCCGTGACGGCGCAGCTCGACCTGCTGCGCTCGGGCGCCAAAATCGAGAAATTCAATATCGACGGCAGCAAAGCCGAGACCCCGGCCAAGCCGGCGGCGCCCGCCGCTCCCGCCAAGCCGCCGGCCCCCCCGGCCACAAAGTAGCGGCCGCCAAGTAAAACTCACGTTTTCCTGCATTTCTGGTGTAGTGTCCCCCGTTCGGATGGGTCGGGATTGAGCCCGGCCTCCGAAAGGGGAGTTCTATGGCTGTCACGCACGCCCTATCGCCGCTCGCGCCCAAGACGACACCGACGCTGCCTCGCATCGCCGGCGTCAAACTCGGGGCCGCGCAGTCCGGCGTGCGCTACAAGGACCGCGACGACGTCCTGCTGGCGCTGGTGCCGGCCGGCGCCACCATCGCGGGCGTGCTGACCCGGTCCAAGACCTGCTCGGCGCCGGTCGACTGGTGCCGCAAGAACCTGGCGCGCGGCAAGGTGCGCGCCATCGTGGTCAACGCCGGCAACGCCAATGCCTTCACCGGCAAGGCCGGCGACAAGGCGGTCGAGGAGAGCACCCGCGCCATCGCCCAGGCGCTGGGCTGCCCGCGCAACGAGGTCTTCATGGCCTCGACCGGCGTGATCGGCCAGCCGCTCGACTGGGAGAAGATCGTGGCCGTCGTGCCGACGCTCATCAAGTCGGCGCGGGAAGACGGCTGGGCCGCTGCTGCCGCCGCCATGATGACGACCGACACCTTCCCCAAGCTCGCCACGCGCCAGGCCAAGATCGGCGAGAGGACCGTCGCCATCAACGGGTTCCTGAAGGGCTCGGGCATGATCGCGCCCGACATGGCGACCATGCTGGCCTTCGTCTTCACCGATGCCAAGGTGCCGGCCGGCGTCCTGCAGAAGCTGCTGGCCGACTCGGCCGACAAGTCGCTGAATTGCGTGACCGTGGACGGCGACACCTCGACCAGCGACACGCTGCTGCTGGTCGCCACCGGGGCGGCCCGCCATGCCCCCATCGAGGAGGCCGACGATCCCGTCCTGGTCGACTTCAAGCGGGCGCTCGATGAGGTTCTGATCGAGCTCGCGCAACTGCTCGCCCGCGACGGCGAGGGCGCCACCAAGTTCGTCACCATCAACGTCGGCGGCGCTTCGTCCAACGGGGCGGCGCGCAAGATCGGCCTCGCGGTCGCCAACTCGCCGCTGGTCAAGACCGCGATCGCCGGAGAGGACGCCAACTGGGGCCGCGTCGTCATGGCGGTCGGCAAGTCGGGCGAGCGCGCCGACCGCGACAAGCTCCGCATTTCGATCGGCGGCGTCCGCATCACCGACGGCGGCCAGGTCGTGGCGAACTACGACGAGGCGCCGGTGACCAAGCACATGAAAGGCACCGATGTCGTGATCGACATCGACCTCGGCATCGGCCGCGGCCGCGCCACTGTGTGGACCTGCGACCTGACGCACGGCTACATCGACATCAACGGCAGCTACCGTTCTTGAGTTCGAGCTTCGATGAAGAATGTCCGGGCGGCCCGCCGCCGCTCGGCAGTCGTCCGCTCGTGCTGGTCGCTGCTGTGGCCCTCGTCGATCCGGACGGCCGCATCCTGATCGCCCAGCGTCCGGCGGGAAAATCGATGGCGGGCCTCTGGGAGTTCCCCGGCGGTAAGGTCGATGCCGGCGAGACTCCCGAGCAGGCGCTGGTGCGCGAACTGCACGAGGAGCTCGGCATAGAAACCGCCACGAGCTGTCTCGCACCCATCGCCTTCGCCAGCCACGGCTACGAGACGTTCCACCTGCTGATGCCGGTCTTCGTCTGCCGCAAGTGGGCCGGCGTGCCGCAGCCGCGCGAGGGCCAGGCCCTGAAATGGGTGGCGCCGCTCGACCTCGCCCGCTACCCCATGCCGCCCGCCGACCTGCCGCTGGTCGGTCTGCTGCGCGACCTGCTCTAGCTGCGCTTAAGTCGTCGCCGGCAGCGAAGCACCCTCGCGCCAACCGAGCAGGGTGCGGAAGATATTGGCCTGGACCGTGGCGGCGACGGCGGCGCCGGCATAGGAGACCAGCAGCGCCACCGTCCAGGTGACGACGACGGCGGCCTCCTGGGCGCCCAGCATGCCGCGCATGAGGCCGAGCGTGATCAGGGTGGCCAGCATCGTTGCCATGGCGCTCACGAAGAAGGTCACGAACAGGCTGCCGATGATCGTCCAGGCGTTGCCGCGGCCATAGGTCCAGGACAGGCGCGGCGAGAACGGCACGTCGACGGCGGTGGCCGCCAGCCCGTAGCTGACGCGAAGCGCCAGCAGCGCGGAGATCATGAAGCCCATGCCGAGGGGCGCGGCCAGCGCCTGGCGGCGGGCAAGGTCGGGATCGATCGGCGCGCCTGGCGCCAGCATGCTGTAGTCGATCGCACCGACGGTGAGGACGAAGGCCGCGATCAGCACGAAAGTGATGCCGCCGATCTTGAGCAGGTGGACAAGATAGGCCGTCTCGCGCGGCGACCAGCCGAGGCCGGGCAGGCGCTCGACGCGGTTCGGTCCCAGCAGCACGAGGCGCTGCCAGGCCATCATGAACATCACCGTCGGCACGACATCGAGCGCCTTCTCCACGAGCACGGCCAGGATCGACTCCTGGTTCAGCGCGCTGCCGACGAGGCGGATGGCGAGCGAGGCGATCCAGGGGATCGTGACGAGATGGAAGAAGGCCCGGAAGTTGGCGAAGAAGAAGCCGAAGCTCTCCGCCAGCAGGGCGCTGAACGACAGTTTGACCAAAGGCTAGCTCCGCTCCACTTTTTCGCCGGCGCTGTGCTCGGCTGTATCGAGTGCCTCGGCCAGCCTCAGCGCGGCGCTGCCCGGCTTCAACGGCTTGGGCTGCGAGGCATGCGGCGCCCAGCCGTGCAGGAACAGCACCTCGAAGCTCGCCATCACCCGGCCGGAGGCCCCGGTGAAGCGCTCGTTGTAGATTTCCGCCGCCCGCAGCAGTGTGGCGCGGCGCGCCATGCCGCGACGGCGTTCGAGGACGAGATTGCCCTCGCCCATGGCGCCGAGATCGCGCATCAGCGCCAGCGCGCTTTCGTATTCGACGTCGATGGTTTCGCCGTCGGCCACTGGCAGGGCGAAGCCGGCCCGCTGCAGCAGCCCGGCCGCGTCGCGCAGGTCGGCGAACGGCGAGACCCGCGGACTGAGGCCGCCCTCGATCTCGCTCTCCGCCGCAGCCAGGGCCTGGCGCAGCTGCCACAGCGTGCCGCCGCCCAGCATGGCGCCGAGGAACAGTCCGTCGGGCTTCAGGACGCGGCCGATCTGGATCAGCGTACCGGGCAGGTCGTTGACCCAGTGCAGGTTCATGGCGCTCATCACCAGGTCGAAGCTGGCGGCGGCGAAGGGCAGGGCCTCCTCGTCGGCCACCACGGCCGGTCCGCCGGCCCGCCGCGCGAAGGACTGGCCGAGGTCGCTGCGGATGAGGTGTCCGACGGTCGTCCGGTTACCAAGCGCGGTGGCGATCTCGTCGCCATGGCAGCCGAGGTCGAGCGCAAGGGCGAAACTCCGGCGTACGTCGCCCAGTCGTTCGACCAGGCGCTCGGCGATCTCGCGCTTGAGGAAGGCATGACCGTCCCACGCGCGCGCGACCCGTTCGCGCCGCTGGCGCAGCACCGTGCGATCGAAGACCAGAAGGGGATCGGGAACAGCCACGGTCCGTATGTAAGGCGAAAGCGCGGCGGCCGGTAGGGGAGCCGCCATTCTGTCGGCGCATTTGGCCGGCCCAATCCGACCATGCTGGCCTTGACCCTGAGAAATGCCTGCACGAATGCCGGCCGGTTGATGCTGGATGCCGTGCTGCCGCCGCTGTGCCTGGGCTGTGGTGAAATTGTGGGCGCGCCGGGTGCTCTCTGCGCCGCCTGCTGGCAGGGCTTCTCTTTTATTGCATCGCCACAGTGCGCGTGCTGCGGCGATCCTTTCGCCGAACATCTTGGTGACGACGCGCTCTGCGTTGCCTGCCTGGCCCGACCGCCGAAGTTCCGCCGGGCCCGCGCGGCGCTGGCCTATGACACCCAGAGCCGCCGTCTCGTGCTGCCGTTCAAGCACGGCGATCGGACCGACATTGCCCGCGCCTGCGGCGGCTGGATGGCGCGGGCCGGGGCCGATCTTCTGGCCGAGGCCGACCTGATCGCACCGGTGCCGCTTCATTGGCGCCGGCTGCTGACGCGCCGCTACAACCAGGCGCTTCTGCTGGCCCGGGCTCTCGTCCGCGCGGCGCCGCCGGGCGTCGAGCATCGCCTGGCCCCGGATTTGCTGCGCCGACACCGGTGGACGGGTTCGCAGGCGGGACTCCGGGCCAAGGAACGGCGCAGCAACGTTCGCCAGGCCTTCGAGATCCATCCGCGCTGGGCGGCCGAGCTGGCGGGCAAGACCGTGCTGCTGGTCGACGATGTTCTCACCACTGGCGCCACGGCCGAGGCCTGCGCCCGCGTTCTGCAACGCGGGGGTGCGCGCCACGTTGATGTGCTGACGCTGGCGCGGGTCGTGCGGCCGGCGGTATAGTTCGCGCAAGGAGACCACGATGGCCAGGATCGAGATCTACACCACGCCGTTCTGCGGCTACTGCGCGCGCGCCAAGGGCCTGCTCGACAGCAAGGGCGCCGCCTATGACGAGACGGACGTCATGGAGGACGACAAGAAGCGGACCGAAATGCGCGAGCGCGCCAAGCGCACGACCGTGCCGCAGATCTTCATCAACGGCCAGCACATCGGCGGCTCCGACGAACTCGCCGCCCTCGAGAGGGCAGGCAAGCTCGACGCACTGCTTGCCCAGCCGGGCTGAGGAGTTCCACCAATGGCGACCATCTTCAAGGCCGGTCTGATCCAGACCAACGTCAGCAACGAGATGGCCGAGAACGTGGCCTTCGTGCGCGAGCAGACCAGGCTTGCCCGCGACGCCGGCGCAGACTTCATCATGACGCCGGAGAACACCGGCCTGATCGGCGCCAACCGCACCGAGACGCTGGAGAAGGCGCAGACGGAAGAGAGCCACGGCATGCTGGCGGCCTGCCGCGCGTCGGCGCGCGAGACGGGTGCCTGGTTCCTGCTGGGCGGCATCCATGTCCGTATCGAGGGCGAGGAGCAGATCCGCAACCGCTCCTACTTGATCGATTCCTCGGGCGGCATCGTGGCGAGCTACGACAAGATCCATATGTTCGATGTCCGCCTGGCCGGTGGTGAGAACTATTTCGAGTCGGCGACCTTCAAGCCGGGCGACCGCGCGGTGTTGGCCGAGACGCCGTGGGGCGTGCTCGGCATGACCATCTGCTACGACCTGCGCTTCCCCTATCTCTATCGCGAGCTGGCGCATGCCGGCGCCACCATGCTGTCGATCCCGTCGTCCTTCACCGTGCCGACGGGCAAGGCGCACTGGCACACCATCCTGCGCTCGCGCGCCATCGAAACGGGTTGCTTCGTCTTTGCGCCTGCGCAGGTGGGCACGCACAAGGGGTCGAACCGCAAGACCTACGGCCATTCGATCGCCATCGCCCCGTGGGGCGAGGTGCTGGCCGACGCCGGCGGCGAAAAAGCGGGCTTCGTCGTGGCCGAGATCGACCTCGCCAAGGTCGAGGAAGCGCGCAAGATGGTGCCGTCGCTGCAGCATGACCGGAAATACGCCGCGCCCGTGCTGCACAAAGCGGCGGTCGCGAAAGCCGCGGAGTGATCCGCCGCTAGCCGGTCGGGCGCGGCGGCTGCCAGCCCAGAGCGCGCGAGACGCGCAAGCCGGCCTCGGTGACGAGCGGCGCGACCTTTTCAAGTGTCAGGCCGGCGTCGAGATATTTCGGAAACGCGACGCTGAGTGCCGCCACGACCTGGCCGGCGCGGTCACGGATCGGTGCGCCGACCGAGAGAATGCCCGGGATGTTCTCCTCCGCCACGGTGGCGAAGCCCTGGCGCCGCACCTTGGCCAGCGTGGCAACCAGCGTGGCGGGATCGGTGATGGTCTGCGGCGTGATGGCGGCCAGCCGGCCGCTGCCCAGCACCTTGCGCGCTTCGCCGTCGCTCATCGATGCCAGCAGTACCTTGCCGGCGCCGGTGCTGTGCAGGGGCATCTCGCTGCCCGGACTGACCTTGATCGCGACCGGACCGTCGGCCTGCACGGCCAGCAGATAGATGGCGCGGCCGCCGCGCATCACGGCGACGAAGCCGTTGAGCCGGTGCTCGAGTGCCAGCCGCTCGAGCTCGCGACGGGCGGCGGTGAGATAGTCGGGCCCGTGGGCGCCGTTCGCGCCGAGTGCCAGCGAGCGATAGCCCAGCCGGTAGCGGGCGGTCTCGGCGCTCTTGTCGATGTAGCCGCGGGCCGCAAGGGAACTCACGAGCCGCTGGACGATCGCCGGGCTGAGGCTGAGCCGGCGGGCGATCTCGCGCACGCCGATGTCGGCGTTCTCGGTCTCGATCATCTCAAGGATATCGAGGCCGCGCTCCAGGGACTGCGATCCCGAGGGTGTCTTGGCCTTGCCGCGCGCCGCGCGCGGTTTGGCAAGTGTGGGACGCCGTGCGGTCATTTCGCCCCCCTCGCGATGCGGATGGCTTGTGGGACCAGAAGGACCAGCAGTGCCACGGCGACGAAGCCGGCGCTGATCGGGCTTCGCAGGAAGACCATGGGGTCGCCGTAGCCGATGATCAGGCCCTGGCGCAGGCTCTGCTCGAACATCGGGCCCAGCACGAAGGCGAGGAGGAGCGGCGCCACGTCGAAGCCCGACCGGCGCAGGCCGTAGCCCAGCAGGCCGAAGCCGATCATGGCGCCGACGTCGAACAGGCTGTTGTTGAGGCTGAAGGCGCCGATCACGCAGAAGACAACGATGAGGACCGACATGATGCCCTGCGGCACCCGCAGCAGCGAGACGAAGAGACCGACCAGCGGGATGTTCAGCACGACAAGCATCAGGTTGCCGACGAACATGCTGGCGATCACCCCCCAGAACAAGGCCGGATGCTCGACGATCAGCCGCGGTCCCGGGGTAATGCCCTGGATCAGGAGAGCCCCCATGATGACGCCGATCACGGCGTTGGCCGGGATGCCGAGGCAGAGCAGCGGGATGAAGCTCGCCTGGGCGCCGGCGTTGTTGGCGGCCTCGGGGCCGGCCAGGCCTTCGACGGCGCCGTGGCCGAACTCTTCCTTGCGGCGCGAGATCTTCTTCTCGATCAGGTAGCTGACGAAGCTCGAGAGCATCGCGCCGCCGCCCGGCAGCAGGCCCAGCAGGAAGCCGATGACGCTGCCGCGCAGCACTGGCGCCACCGACCGGCGTGTCTCCTCGCGATTGGGCAGCAGATGCCTGATGCCGCGTGGGTAGTTCAGCGTCTCCGGCGCCGCCTGCTTCTGGCCGGCCATCGCCAGCACTTCACTGAGGCCAAACAGGCCCATGGCCACGATCGGGATGCCGAAACCGTCGCGCATCGGCGGCACGTCGAACACGAAGCGCTCCTCGCCGGACACCGCGTCGATTCCGAAGGTGCCGAGCAGGAGGCCGAGCGTGATCATCGCCGCGGCGCGGATCTTCGATCCTTCGCCGATGCCCATGATCAGGATCAGGCCGAGCGCCAGCATGGCGGTCTTCTCGACCGGCCCCAGTGCCAGTGCCACACCCGCGACCTCGGGCCCGACGCAGGCGATGCCGATCGTCGCCAGGATGCCGGCGACGAAACTCCCAATCGCGCTGATGCCGAGTGCCGCACCGGCGCGGCCCTTGCGCGCCATCTGGTAGCCGTCGATGCAGGTGATGACGCTGGCGGCCTCGCCCGGGATTTTTATCAGGATCGAGGTGATGGAGCCGCCATACATGGCGCCGTAGTAGATGCCCGAGAGCAGGATGATGGCGCTGGTGCGGTCCAAATAGACGGAGATCGGCAGCAGCAGGCTGATCGTGGCGGTCGGTCCCAGTCCCGGCAGAACGCCGACCGCGGTGCCGACGAAGACGCCGACGAAGGCGACCAGCAGATTGACTGGCGTCAGGACCTCGCCGAAGCCTAGCGCCAGATTGCTCAGGACCTCCATGTCGCTACCAGAACACGGAGCCGGGCAGGGGCACGCGCAGAAGCCGGACGAACAACAGCCAGCTAAGCGCCGTGCTTGTCACCGCGACCGCGATCGCCATGCGCCATCGCGCACCTTCGGCCGCCCGCAGAAGTACCAGCACGAACAGCCCGAGTGCGGGCAGCATGCCCAGCACCAGGATGGCAGGCGGCAGCAGGAGCAGGCCAACGCCGTAGCCCACAACCTTCCTGCTTGAGACCTTGTTACCGGCGACCGGCTCGGCGTCGGCCGCAGCGCGTTCGCGTAGTGTGAGCAGACTGGTCACCAGCAACAGCGCTGCCGCGATGCAGGGCAGCAGGCCAGCGCCCGGTGCTCCGAAGGACCACACCTCATAGCTCTGCCCGATGGACAGCGCCGCGATCGATGCTGCGGCCAGCGCCAGCGGGCCCAGCATCGGCCGCGCCTGGCCAAGCCTCACTTTTTGAAGCCCAGCGTGTCGATCGCCTCGCCGATCTTGCGGTAGTTCTCCGCCACGTTGGCGGTGAACCGGGCGCTGTCCATGTAGACCGGACTGGCGCCGATCGCCTTGAGGCCGGTGGCGAACTCCTCCGTCTTCATCATGTCCTGGATGGCGCCCTCCCAGTAGGCGACGATCTCCTTCGGCAGCTTGGCCGGGCCGAAGATGCCGTAGATCGCCTCGGTGGAAAGCGGATAGCCCAGGTCCTTGAAGGTGGGAAGCGCGGGCTGCGCCGGCAGCTTCTCGGTGCCGGTGAGGGCCAGCAGGCGCACGGTCCCCGACGTCAGTTGCGGTGCGTAGTCGGCCGACACCACCGCCTCGATGTGATTGCCCAGGAGGGCCGTGATCGCCTCGGCGCCGCCGGTGAAGGGCACGAAGGTGGTCTTGATCCCTTCCTTGCGGAAAGCGGCTTCGACTGCGATATGCGCCGCGCCGCGTACGCCGGAGGTGCCCCAGCGCAGCTTGCCGGGATTGTCCCGCGCGTATTGCAGCACCTCAGCCCAATCCTTGAGCGCGCTGTCGGCCTTCACGTAGAAGGCGATCGGGATATAGGCGTAGACGCCGATATAGGTGAAGTCCTTCAGCGGGTCGTAGGGCAGCTTCTGCATGTGGGGCACGACCACGAACGGGCTGATCGAATAGAGGCCCAAGGTCGTGCCGTCCGGCTCGGCGCGTGCCACCTGTCCGGGACCCAGCGTCGCGCCGGCTCCCGGCTTGTATTCCACTGCGGCGGCGACCCCGCGCTTGTTGCGCACGTAGTCCGCCAGCATGCGGGTGAGGGCATCGCCTGCGCCGCCCGCCGCAAAGGGTACCAGCAGCGTGACCGGCTTGCTCGGGTACTTGGCCTGCGCGCCGGCGTCCGCCGGAGGCAGAAGGCCGAAGGCCCCCAAGGCCGCTGCGGTCGAAAGGAAGTGTCTTCGCTCCATGAATGCCTCCGTCGTTACTTCGAGTGGGGCCTAGGCGGCCCGGGCGAACTGAAAGCCGAGTTGGTCTTCCAGAAAGCGCGACACGTCGCCGAACGTGCCTGGGATTCCTTGGTGCGCCGATTCTCCCGCGCACGATTTGTCCAGATCCTTGAGGCCCGATGCGGTGACGATTCCAACGACGCAATCGCCGCGCCCGATCGTGCCGTCGCGCGCCAGTCGCTCGATCGCCAGCACCGGCAGAACCGCGGTGAGTTCGGCAAAAATTCCTTCTCGGCGCGCCAGCGTCTCCTGCGCTTCGATCAGCCCTTCGTTGCCCACGGTGGCGGCGCAACCGCCTGACTGCCGCAACACTTCCAGCGCCTGCAGGCTGCTCTGCGTCGCGCCGACGGAGACCGCGAGCGGCGCGAAGGCAGCAGCCTGGTTCGCGACATGGTCGAGATTTCCGGCCATCGCCGCGCCGAGCGAGCCAAATACTTCGACTGCTACCATCCGCGGCAGGCGGTCGATAACACCCGCGGCGTACAGGTCCTGGAAGCCATACCAGGCCCCGGCCAACGCATCGCCGTAGCACACTGGCATCACCACCCAGTCGGGACAGGCGCCACCCAGATCGGCGCAGATTTCGTAGGCCAGCGTCTTGTATCCCTCTATTCCGAGCGGGTGGCTGCCGACCACCGGCGCCGCATAGGGCGAAGTCGCGAACCAGCCGAAACGTCCGACAAATTCGGCAAGCATCGGCCAGCGGTCCTGTTTGCGTGCCAACGGTACGACCTTGGCGCCATACTTCTCGATCTGCGCCAGCATCGGCCCGGCGGTACCGGCATAGGTGAAGACCACGCAGGGCAGGCCGGCGCGGGCGGCGTAGGCCGCCAGCGAGGCGCCGGCGTTGCCGGAGGACGATGTAGCAAGGACTTTGGCTCCGAGCGCGGCCGCAGCTGAGACGGCGACAGTGCTCAGCCGGTCTTTGTACGACCAAGTCGGATTACGGCTTTCGTCCTTGAGGTAAAGCCGATCCAGGCCGGCCGCGGCCCCGACCCCGCGCGCCATCAGCAGCGGCGTCGCGCCCTCGTTGAGGCTTACGACATCGCCTTCGACCGGCAACATGTTTTGGTAACGCCATAGGCCTGGGATGTTTCGCGGCGCCTGCCGCCAGCGCTGACCGGGGGCGGTATCGTAGGCGACACGCAGGTTCACGCGCGCGGCGCACGTCCCGCACCCGTCGATGACGGCACACGCCACCTGCCGGGCGCCGCACCGCGGGCATGCGAAAACGATGCCTGTCACGACACGGTCATCAGGTCGCCGGAAAGCGTCATGAAGCTCTCGGGGCCGTCGCGCCGGATCACGATCGTGTCCTCGCGCTGCAGACCGCACCAGCCGACCTCGTAGTAGGGCGTCTCGACGCACATCACCATGCCCTCTTCCACGACATGGTCGCTGCCGGGCGTGAGGTCGGGCAGGTCGTAGCCGTCGATGCCGATGCCATGGCCGACATGGCTGCGGCTGTAGTGCGGGATGCCCTCGCGCCGCACCGTCTCGACGGCGGCATTGAAGAGATCGGCCGTACGGACGCCGGGCTTCACCATCTCGAGCACGCGCTGCACGCCGGCCGACAGCGCGCCGTAGTATTTCCGCGTCCTTGCATCGGCTTCGCCCAGCACCGCGATGCGCGCGATGTCGGCACGGTAGTGATGGTAGCGGCCGCCGACATCGAAGCGGATCACCTGGCCCTCTTCGAGCGCGACGTCGGCCGGCTGGACGTTGGGCATGGCGCTGCGCGTGCCGAAGCCGATGCAGCCCAGCACGGGGAAGGCGTCACCGGTCACCGTTTCGGCATGGAAAGCGCGTGCCAGATCGAGTTCGGTGGCGCCCGCCTTGGCCACCCGCAGCGCCGCCTGGATCGAGCGTTCGGCGACGCGCGCGGCCTCGCGCAGGCGATCGATCTCGGCCTCGGTCTTCACCGCCCGGATCCGCCGCATCAGTTGCGCGCCGGGCACGAGCTCCGCCTCCGGCAGTTCATCTCTCAGCCGCTCCCAGTGACCGGGCAGCAGCCCCAGCTCGTCGACCGCCAGGCGTCCCTTGGCGAGACCGGCGGCCCGCACCGCCGCAACCAGCGACTCGATCGCGCCCTTGTCGTCCGGCAGGTCGTAGAGTTCAGCCTGCCGCCGGTCGAGGGCGTTGAGTGGCGCATTGGCACGATCGGCCTGGAAGTAGCCGTAGCGCCGCACGTTCTTCACCCAGATGTCCTGGTCGGCCAGCAGGTCGAGCAGCGAGGTGCTGGCGATGATGCACGAGGCGTCGAGGTCGGCCGCCGGCAGCAGGACGTAGGATTGCGGACCGCGGCGGATCCACTGCGACAGGGCCCAGTAGCCGCTGGAATAGGTCACGTTCTCCGGCAATGTGGCGACGATGGCGTCGAGCCGCTCGCGCTTCAGGAGATCGACGAGGCGCGCCTTGTTCAGGAAGGACGATGTATCGGCCATGGATGGCCTCCCAGTGATCTTGTGTGTACCTATTATCGGTACACTGTATCTATATGTGACATTGGCAAGAACCGGCCGCGGCTGTCAACGCATTTGGGCAAAGTCGGTGTCTAGATCCTTCGCGCCGCGATCCGCTGGATCATCGCCATCTTCGGCTCACTGATCGTTCGCGCCTCGTAGGCAACGAGGTACCGGCCGATGCCGGCGGCGAGAAGGCGGGCTTCGTCGTGGCCGAGATCGATCTCGCCAAGGTTGCCGAGGCGCGCAAGATGGTGCCGTCGCTGCAGCACGACCGGAAATACGCCGCACCCGTGCTGCACAAAGCGGCGGTCGCGAAAGCGGCGGAATAGCCTCCCCGCGGCATGACCACCGCGGCGATGATCAGGTGTGATCTTTAGACAGATTGTCCATCTGCAGAATTGCCGCCGCAATGTCATCTGAGCGTTCGAACTGCAAGAGGTGTGATGCGCCGGGCAGCACCGTAAACCGTGCGTCGGGAATTGCGGTTGCCATCCGGTGAGCGCCCTCGGCCAGAAACCGCTGACTGCGATCACCGGCGAATACCATGGTCGGAGTTGAGATGGCAGACAGCTCCGCAAGTCCGAGGTGCTCGCCAGTACCGGCACGAATCTCGACGCCGATCGCGGCCGCGTTCGCGTCGATGCGCTCGCGGAATGATCGCTCGGCGGTATCGAGGCTGTTTCCGCCTGATAGGTCTCGAAAGACCCATCGGCTGAAGCGCCTTCCGCCGCGTGTCGGCCCGGCCACTAGACCGAGGACGATGGACAGGACGACTCCATTGAAGAGATTGAGAGTGGGGTGCTTTTTTGCCCACAACGGAGGCTCGAGAAGGACCATGCCGCGAATGCGGGAGGGATTTCGGCTGGCAAGTTCGGCCGCGATGATTCCCCCGATGCTCCAGCCCACGACCAGTGCATGCTGTGCTTCGACGGCATCGAGCAGGGTCGCGGCGTCGCGCGCGTGCTGTGACAGGTTGTCGACGGGTGGGTGCTTCGAGTCCCCGAAGCCCCGGCGATCGTACTGGATCGCGCGGCAGCTCTCTCCGACCCGCTCGGCGAGGTCTCCCCAGCCGGACGCAGCCGTACCGTGGATGAATAGCACGGGGCGACCGCGCCCGATCTCCGACCACGCGATATCGCATCCGTCGATGGTGGTCGTTCCGCTACTGCGTGGTTGGAGCACATTGCACATAGGTACTCCTGTGTAGTATCCTCTTATCAGGAGTATATTGAAAAATGGAAGGATTGACCACCACCGGGTTCGCCTTGCTCGCCCAGATTGCGCTCCAGCCTGCCAGCGCCTACGAATTGACCCGCCTAATGCGTCGCAACCTCCACTATCTGTGGCCACGCGCGGAAAGCCGGCTTTATGCGGAAGTGGCGCGACTTGAGCGCGCCGGGCTCGTTGTCGGTCGCGATGAGCGCGTGGGCCGGCGCTTGCGACGCGTCATGACGGCGACAGCAGTCGGTCGCAAGGCTCTGCGGAACTGGGTTTCTCGCGATGTTGCCCCGGGCGTCTCGATCGGAAGTGAAGCGCTGCTCAGGGTGTTTTTTGCCTCTTGGGGCACTGTCGACGACCTGCGGCGTGCCATAGCCCAGGTTCAGGAGGATGCGCGCAAGCTCCTGGAGACTGCGGAAGGCGTAGGAGCTGACTATCTCGGAGGTGCGGGCACAGCTCCCGAGCAATTGCACACCCGAGCGATGATTCACGAATTGCTGTCGGGCTATGCGTTGTTACTTACCAGATGGTCCGGCGACCAGATGAAGGAGATCTCGTCGTGGAAGGATCTCAGTCCACACGGCAAACGGCAGCGTGCGAGGCGGAGGTTCTCAACATCCATGAAGCGATTGGTCACAAAGCGCCTCGCCGACAAATGATGACCTGGACTATGTCCTTCGCGCCGCGATCCGCTGGACCATCGCCATCTTCGGCTCACTGATCATCCGTGCTTCGTAGGCGATCACAGAGAAGCGACCGCGCACCAATTCCAGCAGCTCTCCGTCATTCAGCAGGAATTCCGGTCGACTCGGCCTGCCGAAGCGTTCGTTGCCGATCATGAAGGTCTCGTACAGCAGCACGCCGCCGGGCTGCAACGCGGCGAACACGGTCGGGAACAGCGGCCGGTGCAGGTAGTTGGTGACGATCACCGCGCCGAATGTCCGGCCGGCCAGAGGCCATGGTGAGCCGTCCTCGAGATCGGCCGCGATGACTTCGATGTTGTGCGCGGCAACGAGGCCGCTCACGTCGCGATCGATCGCCGTCACAGGGTGGCCGCGGTCGGCGAAGAAGCGCGTGTGCCGCCCGTTGCCCGCCGCAAGATCGAGAACGGCGGCACCGGTCGGCACGAGACCGGCCCAGGTGGCGATCCAGGAGGAAATCGTCATGGCTTGCGACCGCCGGCGCCTTTCAGGTTCAGCAGGTTGCCCGACAGGATCAGGGCGGCGCCCAGCACCGTGAAGGTGTCGAGCCGCTCATTGTAGATCAGCCATCCGGCGAGCGCCGCCAACGGCACGCGCAGGAAATCCATCGGCACGACGATGGTCGCGTCAGCATGGAGCATCGCCCGTGTCAGGCAATAATGCGAGTAGGTGCCGAGGAAGGCGATGACGAGGATCCAGCCCCAGATGTAAGCGGAGGGCCACTGCCAGACGGCGAGGGCCGGTATGAGCCCGATGGCCGACTGGATGACCAGCATCCAGAACAGGATGACGACGACGCTGTCGGTGCGCGTCAGCGACTTCACCATGGTGACGGAGATGGCGAAGCCGACGGCGGCGGCGAGCGCGATCAACTGGCCGGGCACGATCTCGTTGGTGCCGGGCCGCACGATGACGATGACGCCGACCACGCCCAGCACGACGGCCAGGTTCTTCCAGAGGCCCATGCGTTCGCCGAGGAAGACGACGGCCAGGATCGCCGTCCAGATCGGCATGGTGAACTCGATCGAGATGACTTGGGCCAGCGGGATCAGGGTGAGCGCCAGGAACCAGGCGAACTGCGCGCCGTAGTGCGCCACGTTGCGCACGACATGCTGCCAGGGCCGCGAGGTTTTTAGCGCGGCGAAGCCGCCGGCCAGGTGGATCAGCGGATAGAGCATGACGAGGCCGATGATCGAGCGCATCTCCATGATCTGGAAGACATCGAGGGCGCGCGTCGCCTCGCGCCCGGCGATCGCCATCAGCATCATCGCCGACAGCCATCCGGCCATCCAGAAGGCGGCTTTCGCATTGGAGGGTTGATGGTCCATTGGCGGTTCGGCGGCGGAACGAAGGTGAGGGGGCGCGACAATCGGGCCTTGCGTCCGGCCCGACAAGCCACCATTTTTCAGGTGTCATGATTTTGTATCGTCTGCGCTGCGCCAAGGGCCACGAGTTCGACAGCTGGTTCAAGGACGGCAAAACCTACGAGCGTCAGGAAAAGCGTTCCCTGATCGGCTGTCCGTCGTGCGGTAGTGCCAAGGTGGTGCGCGCCCCGATGGCACCGCGTATCGGCAAAGGCGGGAAGGGCGCTGAGACTCCTGTGGAGACGCCGGCCGAAACAACGCCAGCGCCGGCACCCGATCCCCAAGTGGCCGCCCTTGCCCGGGCCATGCCCAAGGAGATGCGCGAGACGCTGCTCAAGCTGCGCGAGCAGGTCGAGAAGAACCTCGAGCCGGTTGGCGAGAAGTTCGCCGAGGAGGCGCGCAAGATCCACTATGGCGAGAGCGACAAGCGCGGCATCTACGGCCAGACCACCGACGAGGAAGCCGAAGCCCTGGCCGACGAGGGCATCGAATTCGGCCGCCTGCCTTGGATCCCCAGGGGCAATTGACATCGGCAGCAGGAAAAGATAGGATTTCCGGCGTGTAATCCTATTGTCTGTCCGGGCACTGATAGGCCAGGACAGGGGCTGGCGACGTGAAACAGGTCATTCGGTGTCCCACGGCGTCACTGTCTCGATGGGATGGTTTTCCAAGTAAATCAACGAGTTGATAGCTAAGTTGTTACCCCGCCGGCGACGTGAACCCGTGTCCCATGCAGCATGTAGTTCACGTCGAGGTCGGCCTTGTTCAGGCTCCAGGCACGGCTGAGCGGGCTGTAGACCACGCCGACGATTTCCTTGGTGGTGATACCGGCGGCCTCGAGGCCGCGCACGACTTCCGAGGGTTTCAGGAATTTCTTCCAGTCGTGGGTGCCGCGCGGCAGCCAGCCCAGCACGTATTCGGCACCGGCGATGGCCAGCGCCCAGGCCTTGGCGGTGCGGTTGAGGGTCGACAGGAAGAGGAGGCCGCCCGGCTTCACCAGATGACCGATAGACTTCAGGAACAGATCGACGTCGGCCACGTGCTCCACGATCTCCAGCGCCAGCACGATGTCGAAGCGGGCGTCACTCCTGGCCAGGGCCTCGGCAGTATCCTGGCGGTAGTCGATGGTCAGTTCCTGCCGGCTGGCGTGGAGGCCGGCGACGGCGATATTGCGGGCCGAAGCGTCGACGCCGGTG
>Ga0207952_1000343_pt1 | contig 42167 bp, 35 predicted proteins | sample SubbioR12Aug_8Ca_FD_184831 | JGI IMG/M metagenome (GOLD analysis project Ga0207952, IMG submission 184831) | Serpentinite rock and fluid subsurface biosphere microbial communities from McLaughlin Reserve, California, USA - CR12Aug_8Ca (SPAdes) | ecosystem: Environmental > Terrestrial > Deep... | reverse complement strand
CGCAACAAATAACTTCACATTTGAGCCGCGTCAAAGCGCCGAAAATCGGCGATCGTAAACGGCATTGTATTGCATTAATACTATGCTGTTTATGATCGTCAATTTGTCGACAGCTTTCACGCAGCTTAAATATGAAATTATTTATTGCGTTTGGTATTATTCACCAGATCTCAACCCGATTGAAATTTTCTGGGCAAACTTCAAAAAGGTGATTCAAAGTAATTTGGAGAAATTTAAGACGCTAGCACAAGTGATCGATTTTTCTTTTTCAGCTGTCGTATTGGAATGCGTTAATATTCAAGAGTTTAGTTCGATAATCAGAGTGCTTAATGGGGGAAGGGTTAGGGCGACTTCTTTAGGTTTTGTAGAGATAAGAGGATTGAGGATTCCTGTGCCTCCATAGGATATATTGTCGGAATTGAAGATTTCTTTAGCAGTTACGACAGGTTGACCTTGTGTTGGAATACGATAGTTACTCAGGGAACGTGTGCTAAAATTATGGACAAAGAGGAGCCGTTTTCCCTCAGGAGCATGACGAACATAGCGAACAACCTGGTTTTTAGTATCAGAGGCGTCGAGATATTGAACAGCTGAGGAAGATTGGAAAGAGGGTTCACTAAGATATAAAGCGCCGAGATCTTGTACGAGAGATTGGACGCCTTGATGTTCTTTGATTTTGACTGCATTCCATTGGATAGAGGGGATTCCTAACTCTGGGTGAAGAAAGCCTTCAGTCCATTCACGGGGTTGGGCGAATTCTGTACCAAAGCAAGTTAAGACACCTCTTCCCGGTACACTATAGAGCATTGAGTGGTAGAGACGGCAATGAGCGAATTTTTGACTTAGAGTGCCTCGCATTTTATCAAGAAGAGAATGTTTACCATGAGAAAATTCATCGTGCGAAGAGACCGTCAAAGAAGAGTGACTATCGATTTTGATGGCATTGACAATGCGGTACCATTCTTTTGAACGTTTATCAAAGGGGAGGTGGAAAAAATTCAAAAGGTCTGCTTGTCTAGTGAAATTCCAATCCAGGTCAAACTCTAAGCCACCTTCCTTTTTGGATTTCTTGAGCTTGGGCGCATGAACGGAGTTTTCAGCGATCAATAGGATGCTTGGATCTCTGGCATGAATAGCAGAATTCATGGATCTGAAAAATTCCTCTGCATGAGGATCTGTGTGCCCCCCATCGTGATTGGGTAAATATTGTCCCCATCGCCTTGCATATTCTTTTGAAAGAGAATTACCGACAGCATCAAAACGCACACCATCGATATGAAGTTCATGGGTCCAGTACGATATGCAGGAAGAAACAAAATGGCGCACCCAAGAAGAGTCGTATTTAAATTCGTGAGTTTTCCACAGAGGATGGAGGCTTGCTTTAGGATCTGCATACATGGGATAATGCTTTTCGAATAACCGTGTACCATCGAATCGTTCTAAGCAAAATGGGTCGACAGCAAAATAGGCACTTGGAAAATCAAGAATAACTCCAATACCACCCTTATGCAGAATATCGATAAATTCTTTGCAATCATTCAAGGTGCCCAATCGAAAATTAGGCGCAAAGAAATTAGTGGCCTGGTACCCCATTGAACCCTGACAGGGGTGGCTTAAGAGGCCTAATAACTCTACGTGAGAGTAGTGCATCCCTTGACAATAGCTTACAAGCTCGTGGGCGAGTTCTTGGTAGGTGGGGGGGGATCCCTTGTGGTCTGTTAGCCAAGCAGCTACATGAAGTTCAAGAATATTGGGCAGTTTTTGAGGCGTTTGTCTTCTCTGCTGTAACCAAGCTTGATCTGTCCATCGATAACTTTGTGTATTGCGGACAATTGATTCATGACGAAATTCATCTTTTCTTTTTTCTACGGATTCAAAGGCAAATGGATCTGCTTTAAGTCTTGTTTTTCCATCGGCACCATGGATAGAGAATCGGTATGTTTGACCTTCTTGTATGCCTTCTACATGGATTTCCCAGACTCCAGTTTCTGGAACTTTGACCATAGGTTGTAGTGCACTAGGGCGCGTGCCATCATAGGTTAGTTTAAGATGCACAGATTTAGCGTGAGGAGCAAAAACACGGAAAGTAGCCCCCGAATCATCTAGATGCGCTCCAAGATAATGATGTAAATCGAGCTGAGGTGAAGCGGGGAACTGAGCGGATACAATTTCTTCTAATCTAGAAAGAAGTGTACGATCCCCTTGTTTAAGCGTAACAATAAGATAAGGATTGCTTTGTAATGATTCAGAAGATTTTACATGTGAATAAGTTCGTGGATTTGGAAGAGAGGCGAAGACCATATCCTCCAGGATCTTTTGAACTTTTCTTGGTAGAGTGTCAATGGTAGCCAATAGAGATCGTTTATTATTAGCAATTAAGCATTGTTGTTGGATGATCTCAATTTTGAGTAAACTGAGTTGAATTTCTTCAATGGAGAGATATTGGGAAGAACTAGCTTCGAGAGTAGACTCAAGTTTTTTAATATGCCCCTTGAGGGTTTTGACTTTTTCTTTTTGAGAAGTTAGAGGTTCTAGCGCTTTTACAAGTACTTTAGAAGACTTCAGTTCATAGGAGAGTCTTCGGCGTTCATCACTATTAAAGTGTCTTAAGTGTAGGACGCCCGGGCAATGCTCTAAGTGTCTTCGAACGGTGCTCATGATAGTGTTCTCCGATAGTAAAAGCTGAAAAATGTTTTATCAGCTTTCAACTCTGGCGTAAAATAACATCCTAATAGGTTGTTGTAATGTAATGTTTCATACAGTTTTATGCGATATTAGTTAGTGAACGATTCCTCTAAGATCATAGTTGTCATCGGGGGTAGTGTAATATAGATGAAAGGCTCGTGAGGTTTAGTTTTGTCAACACGTACTGCTGTATCGAGATCCTTTCCTCCCCAACGCGAGTCGTCAGAATTAAAAAGTACTCGGACATTTTCTATTTGAGTATAGGGTGCTTGATTGGGTAATTGGATTCGATAGTGTTTGTAAGGCGACGATTTGAAATTATGAATGCAGAGGAGCTGACGTTGATCATTGGAACCTTTTCGGTGGTAGCTAATGATCTCATTGTCGTGATCGATGTTTTCTTGGAGTAAGGAGTCTGGTTTTCCATCATTGAACCATAGAGCATCTTCTCTTTGATAGAGTTGTCCCAGGTCTTGCAACATTTTGGAGAACGATTTGCGATGATCATCTCCTATCTCGTCCCAAAAAACGCCCGCTTCAAAACCCGTTTTCTTGGATACCCTATCACCATCGCTCTTAGACCAGGGGAGGTCTTGGGCATATTCTGAACCCATCATAGTTAATTTAGGTCCAGGCATACACATCTGATATGCCATTATATTACGTGCTTTGGAGAAACTTCCACCCATTCTCTGGATAAGAGTTGGTTTGTCACCACCACGAACTTCATCATGGCTGATCTCATAGACAGTATGTTCATTACGACGTAATTGAAAGCCTTTTGCTAGCCATTTAAACCTCGATGTTTTCGCCCACTCGAAAGTATCGTTCATCCAACCCATATTCCAGCTTGTAAGAAAACCGACTCCCCCTTCTTCTACAGGGTCTATGACTTTTGCATGACCGCTAGACTCTTCCGCATAGATGCAAGCTCTAGGGATTTCTCTACGGATATATGCATTGAGATTACGCATGAAGTGGAGTGCATCGTGATTAATCTTATCTCCATGATCAGATGGAAGCACGAGCAGATCGGTCCTTTCTCTGTCATATCCAAGGTGAATCATTGAAGCAACGGCATCGAGTCGCAGTCCATCAAGATGCAGCTCACGAAGCCAAAAAATGGCACTAGAGGTGAGGAATTCACGAACAGGGGCTTTAGAGAAATCAAACTCATAGGTTCCCCATGAGGGGTGTAACGATTTTCTTAAGGGATTCTGAGTTGAATCTTTTTTAGCACTATTACTTAGCTTTTCTAAGCGGGTATCAAAAACTCTCTCCTGATCATGTTCGACATAACGTCGTTCATAGACTGGTGAACCAAATTGCTCAAGTCCCCAACTATCAATACAAAAATGCGCTGGGATCCAATCTAAAATGACAGCGATTTTCTGTGCATGCATATAGTTGATGAAGTATTGAAAATCTTCGATGGTACCAAGGCGGGAGTTAGGGGCAAAAAAACCAGAAACTTGATATCCAGAGAAGGATGTATTACCCGGGTGTTCAAGAACAGCAAAGAGTTCAATATCTGTATATCCAAACTTCTTACAATGCTCTGCAAGCAAAGGGGCTAAGTGTCTCCAATTTTTTACTCGCTCAGGATTCCATTTAGAGGGGTGTACTTCATAAATATTGACTGGACGCTTAGTGTTTAATTGCCGTGTATCCATCCAATGCTGGTCTGTCCATTTAAAGCTCTTATAATCACAAACAACGCTATCAAATAGGATCTCTTGATCATCTGGACGGCGAATATAGCCGGTAGCCATAGGGTCGATCTTTTTCCGCGTGTTTCCTGTTTGGGTGGTCAGTTCGTAGTGATAACGGCTTCCTTTAAATGTAGCATCTTCAAAACTTCCTACGATGGTGGTCCATACCCCTGTTATAGGGTCGGATTCCATGGGAAAACGGAGAGGTTCTTCTAATTCGTCATCACCAATGGAGGTGAGGCATAGGGTCATATCCTTGGCATTTGGAGCAAATACACTGAAGCGTACGGAACCATTGGGTTGTAATTGAGCACCACGCTCATCATACAATCTTGTATTCAACCCCCTTCCATAGAACAAGTTTGGGGTATAATGGACGAGTTCTTTAACTTCTGGTTCAAGAGATTCGTAGAGAGCGTTTAAAGTTTTATAGTTAAATTCATCGCTTTCTACCTTTTGGGTAAAATTTTGACTTTTATTTACAAAGTAAGGAGAGAGAGCTTTCTTGAAAGTGTCATAGTTTTGTTGTAGCGTTAGCTCACTAGATTTTAAGGAGGGGAGGGTTGATTTTGGGTCACCTTCTATGTCTGTTAACTGGGAGGCAAGGCTGGGGATCTCTGAAATAAGATTGTCTAAAATGGCTCTACCTTTTCTGGTCTCTGTCTCTGAAAGAGCTTGCAGGTTCTTGATTGCCTTTTGTAATAAAGTGATCTCCGAGCGAGTTTTTCTTAATCCTAATAGAAGAGTTTCTTCATGACTTTTTGATTTAGGCGAGGGTAATTCCAGCTTAGAATCAAGGGATGCAATCACTTTTTGGAGTCCCTGGATTTTCGTATCAAGCAGCGAGATTTCTGAGCGCATACTTATCATACGAGTTTCAAAAAAACCAGGGTTTGTCGGTGGAGAATCTCCGGCTAATCGTTTCGATATTTCTTCAATATTTTGCAATAAACGCATGCGTGTGTTTTGTAGAGTACTCAAAGTAGCAAGATTTGCCCGGCTATTGTCCTCTGAGGAGAGATAACCTGATGTATCTTTTAGAGCGGTTGCCATACTTGTGCCTAATAAACATATTATTAATTACATAAAAATTATATTGCACTTTGCTTATAAAATCAATATCATTTTTTGTTAAAAATTTATTATTATATGTTTAAGTTGAATAAAGACTGAAATTGAAGTGTTTTACCAGAGATTGGATGTACAAAGACAAGTAGGCGGGCATGTAAATAGAGCCGGTCTGCGGGAGGGAGTAAAACACTGCCATACTTTTGATCGCCCACAATAGGGTGACCTGATTCGCTCGCATGGACGCGAATTTGGTGTTTACGACCAGTTTCAAGCTTTATTTTCAGGAGGCTGCGTCCTGATTTTGACATAAGTGTCTGATAATGAGTGGTGGCCAATCTTCCTTTGGCGCAGCTCCTCACATGGAACTGTTGATCTTCTACGAGGTAGCTCTGCCAGGTGCCACTGGGGGGGGAGGGGGTTCCGTGGACGACCGCTTCATATTCCCTGCCAAGGTCGTGGGTTTCAAATTTTTTTTTAAGTTCGTCTCGTGCTCTTGGTGTATAAGCAAAAACCAATACCCCAGATGTTTCTCTATCTAGACGGTGTACAGGAAATACTTGAGCCTTATAATAACGACGTTTTAGGATCTGATGCAGGCATAATTCTTTTTGATACGCTGTCGCAACAGTGAGTAATCCAGCTGGCTTGTCTACGACGATGATATCTCGATCTTCATAAAGAATTTGCACACCATGATCTGCAAACTTCTTTCTTGGAGTAAGGGTGAGTTTTTGTGCTTCTCCAACTGAAGTTTGAAGGTCAGTGACTATTTTACCATCAACAAGGACTCGTTGTTGATGGATCCATTCCCGTAGTGTATTTCTGGAGCTGTCAGGATAAAGGAGCTCTAACTTTTCTAAAAGTTTCATGCTGCACCATTTTAAAGAGAATTGGGAAATCAGAGAAGCCATTTAGTTAATAAATGGAAAATTTATCCCTTAGTTTCATCGACAACGATCGGATAAAAAATAAATTATACCAAACGCAACAAATAACTTCTCATTTGAGCCGCATCAAAGCGCCGAAAATCGGCGATCGTAAACGGCATTGTATTGCATTAATACTATGCTGTTTATGATCGTCAATTTGTCGACAGCTTTCACGCAGCTCAAATGTGAAGTTATTTATTGCGTTTGGTATTACTGCTCTTTAAGAAATTCAAATGTCTGTGGATGGGAGTATCCCTAGGCAGATTTTTAGCTTTTCCAGACAAAGGCTTCCTCTTGAAAGCTGTACTAAAACCATGAACTCGCTGTCTTTGGGTCGATTTCGCGAATTTTCATCGAAATCAGATGCCAAATCCGAGAGATTGGTGGTGGGATGTTTACGGAAAGTAAAGCAGAATCTAAGAAACTAGCTTCAAGAGCGAACGGAGGCAAAATGCGTATAGAGGGTAGAAGGATGGTTCTTATTTGCTTCAAAGAGGCGGTTGTGTTTAATATGCTTTTTTTTACCGAATTGGAGACTGATTTATGAAAGAACTGGAATTCACCAACAATCGCGATAAGGCAAGTTATTGCCTGGGCTTAGAGACGGGTCGCGGTCTTAAAGTGCAATTTGCTGACCTAGATCTTAATGTTTTTTCCCAGGGATTAAAAGACGCTTTTCATGATGCTAAGCCTAAGATGAAGGAAGAAGAGATACGTCAGGTCATGGCGGCAATTCAACACCAAATGATTCAGCAACAACGACAGATGCTAGCTAAGCTTTCAGATGAAAATAAAAAAGCTGCTGAGAAGTTTCTCGAACATAATAAGACGCAGCCAGGAATTACGACTCTGCCTAGTGGCCTTGAATATCGCGTGATTGTACAAAAAACTACCGGTGCGTCTCCTACGATGCTCGATGTCGTGACTATTCATTATAAGGCGTCATTTCCGAATGGTACGGTATTCGAGGACACTTATGAAAAAAACCAACCGAAAACATTGGGTATCAACCAAATGATTTCCGGGTGGTCTGAAGCTCTTAAATTAATGAAGCCCGGGGAAAAATGGGAAATTTATGTGCCTCCTTATCTAGCTTATGGTGAAGCAGGTTTTCCTCCGGTGATTCCACCCAATGCTTTACTGATTTTTGAGCTAGAGCTGCTAAGCGTGAATCAAGAATTGCCAGGATTGTAGAGATAAAGCCATATGTAATGGAGACATTACTATGGCTTACGTTCTATCTCAAGAGCATCAAAAAATAACTGCAGAGTCCTTTCTTGCTCCCTTGTTGAAGTAGCTAAGGTTGTGATTGCATCCTGTCTATTCTGTTGCAATGCTTGGAAGGCTGGGGGAGATTGCTTAGATAGTAGGTCTTCATCGATCTCAGGATGGATCCCAGAGAGAACGATATTTCCGTTCCCCTTGCTATCTCCCTTTTTGTGTCTGATTGCAGCTGCAGGTTTGATCTCTTGATACTCTGTTTTACTGCCTGTTGGCTCTGTCATGACGCCTTGCATAGAGTAATCAGAATAGCGTAATAAAATAGAGGTGTTATCTATCTGTTGTGCATTAGGAAAAAAACAGCCTGTATGGAAGTAGAGTGGGTAGGGAGGAACTGTAACATCTATGGGTTCTACGAGCTGTGTACTCTCTCCTAGCTTGGGAATGTTTAACCAACAAGTGGATCCTGGGTAGAGACCTAGATACTCTGAAATAAGTGGGTAGGGTGTTAAATCGTAGTTTTGATGAGGAACAGTTTTAGACAGTGGTGAGGATGGTGTATACAAATAGTTCTTTGAAGCTGCTATACCACCAGCACAAATCCCCAAGTAATTTACTCCTTCCTGATGAACAAGTCTTTGGATACTTGCAGCAATGGGGCGTAGTGAAGGCTCCATTTCTCTGTAGTTTCCTCCTGGAATGACGAAGAGTTTAATGGGATGATCTCGATGATTATCCAGGATAGAAGATTTTTCAGAAAAACGGAGAACTTGGTACCGTCGATCATCGATAACATGTTTTATTTTTGTTTCTGTTGCGAGCACACAAAGCGGGCTACATCCTAATTGATCGTAAATGACAGCGTATCCCATAAATACCGTGTTATAATTTTAAAACAGTTTTCTATTATACGATTATTGCTGATTTATTTTGATTAAAATCGCAATAAAGTGTTTTTAAGATTGAGGTGGGTAGAGCTCTTGCCAGCGTGTATAGAGTTTTTCAATATGTTGTTGCTTATCATCAATGTCTGTACAAAGACAGTGAAGTTCAGTAGGTAGAGCTGTATCTAGTTTTTGTTGTAGGTCTTTTAATTCCTGTTCTAGGACAGGAATCTTCCGTTCGATCTCTTCGAGTTCTTTTGTTTCTTTCCACGAACGTTTAACTGGAGCAGAGGATGGGTTTTGTTTTGGGGGTGGTGGCGGAGGGGGGGTAGGCTCTTCTTTTTTTAAGGTATGTTCTTCCCATTGAGAAAAACTGGAAAAATGTTGGGGTTTGGTTTCCTGTCCTATTTCTAGCAATTGGTTGGCAATGCGGTGAAGCATAGTACGATCGTGAGTAATAAGAGCTAAAGCTCCAGGGAAATCCAGAAGACTTTCCTCAAGGATTTCTAAGGTGGGAATATCGAGATCATTTGTAGGTTCATCGAGCAATAAGAGATCCGCTGGTTGCAGCATTAACTTGGCAATGAGCAGCCGGGCTCTTTCTCCTCCAGAAAGCTTATCGATAGGCATATCCAAAAGCGTAGGAGAGAAAAGGAACCTTTCAGCCCATCCATTGACATGAATTTCTCGATCGCGGTAACGGACATAATCGCCATGAGTTGCAAGAGCAGTACGAATAGTGCTATTGGCTGGGAGGCTAAATCGTTCTTGATCGAAATAAACGATTTTAAGATCGTCAGCGTATTTAATAGAACCTTGAGAAGGTTTTAATTCACCTGCTAGAAGTTTAAGAAGTGTCGTTTTACCACTGCCATTGGCACCTAAAAGTCCTAACCTTGTACCTGGTGAAAGGACTACATCGAGTTTTTCAAAGAGGATCTTAGCCCCATAAGAGTAGGAAAGATGGTGAGTGGACACTAACTTACGAGTTTCACGTTCAGAGGCGGAGAAATGGATATCTACTCGACGTTGTTGGTTGCGCTCTTTAATAGTTTGTAGCTCATCCAGGAGTTCTCCAGCTTCTTGAATTCTGGCAACAGATTTGGTTGTCCTAGCTTTGGGATTAGAGCGCAGCCATTCTAGTTCTCGTCTAGCTTTAGAACGTAGTGACCCTTCACGCTCTTTCTGCCCAGCAAGGAAATCTTCTTTGAGTTCAACAAATCGTCGATAGGGGGCATCGATCTGTAAGATGCCCTGAGGAAATTGAGGGCCTAACTCTGCTGTGGTCGTTACAACTTTATCGAGAAAACTACGATCATGGCTTACGACGATGAAGGTGAGATTTGATTGTTGTAGAAATTTTTCCAACCAGAGAATGCTTTCAAGATCGAGATGATTCGTTGGTTCATCAAGAAATAATAGTTCTGGATCGTGTAAAAGCTGCCTGGCTATGGCTAGTTTTTTACGCCATCCGCCAGATAGAGCGCTATCTAAGATTTGATAATCTGTGAACCCCATTTTTCCTAAGAGAACCTCGGCAGCAAGTTCCTTTTCGTAGTCTTGACGTGGGTCATTGGCGAGATCTGCTAGTAGAATATTGAGTATAGGAGCGTGTAAAAGGGGGGAGTCTTGAGGGACATAGCCCACGATAAGTCCTCTTTGGCGCACAACTTCTCCCTCATCAGCTCCCTCCAGGCCTGCCATGATTTTGAGTAGAGTTGACTTACCAGATCCATTGATACCGATGAGTCCCAAACGATCTTTTGTAAAAACACTGAGAGATACATCACGAAACAGAGTCCGTGAACCAAAGAACTTCGAGATTTTTTTACATTGAATCAGTAAAGACATGCGCTACAGTATACTATACCTAGGCAAATTCAAAAATCAGGATTTTGGCGGGACTGAGGTCTTTACAAGTACGATATAGAGGTAGGTAAGAATTCGACTCTTGGACGGTCCCTAAGAACTTATACCAAAACCATGTGACGTCGATTTTAGTACAGGTTTTAAGGCTGTTTGCCATATTTAATGCTCTTTTGAAAAGCTAGGTCTGTAAGTATATCAAAGAAATTTCCATTTTGCCTTTGTGCAGTACGAGATGCCTCTATCACTAATTCTTCTTGTTCAGGTAGAGAGAACCAGCCTAGCCTCGGAATAGAGCTAATATAGATATTCATTATCTTTTGAAATTCTTGATCAGAAGAAACAAAATGCCGTAGATAGTGTGAATAGTCCAAAAGTCTTCCTGGGAAACCTAATTCTTGTTCTGCTTGACGAAGAGCTCGCGTTTCGCGTTCTAACGCCTTCGGATCATTTGTATCCCACATAACTTGGATCATCTCATATTTTCCTTGATTATCTTGTGTGATGAAATCTACTTCATAGCCATCAGATGTGTGATAATAAAAGATTTTTTTCCCTTCTCGACGTAAATCTAAATAGACTTGATTCTCTAAAAATTTTCCCCGGTTATCGGATAAATTGAAGGTGTTCGCAAGAGTTAGTCCATTGTCAATTGCATATATTTTCTTGGGTGTGGTTTGCATATGGCGAAGAGATTCTGTAAAAATTGGCACAGTAAAAATAAGAAAAGCATCCTCAAGATAATTGAGATATGAATATAAAGTGTCTTTTCCAGCTTTATGTCCCTGACTTTTGATGTCGTTATAAAATTTGTTAATGGAAAATGGTGCTGCAATGTTTTTTAGTAAAAAATTAATGAAATACTTCATCAGAGATATGTTGCTAATTTGATATCGTTCGATGATATCCCTAAAGATAACCGTTTCCACGTAATTTTGCAGGGTTTCTAAGTGTTCATTTGGTGGCATCAATTGAATACCTGGAAACCCACCTGTATGAAAGTATTTCAACAAATGGCTCCGATGGTAATCGAGAGTTTTTTGTCCGAATGGTTTTGATGGGAGTTCTTGGCGGTGAGATGTTAGATATTCCAAATAACTATAAGGTAAAATCTCAATAGATAAAGAACGGCCACGCAGTGATGTAGCAATTTCTTTGCTTAGCAATTTTGCAGAAGAGCCGGTTACATAAATTTGGATATTTTTTGTATCAAGTATTCTCCTTAAAACAAGGGCCCATCCATCCACGTTTTGAACTTCATCTAAAAATAGATAACAACAACGATTGTGATTTTCAGGATATAAGGTATACCAAGCATCGATCATTTGCCCCATGGCCTTATGATCCATAGGCAAAATCCTGTCGTCTTCAAAGTTGAGATACAAAATACGTTGTAGATCTATCTTTTCAGACACTAATTCTCGGATTGTTTGAAACAAGAAGTAGGTTTTTCCAGAACGCCTCATGCCTATGGCGACTTTGATGAGATTTTTGGCTTCAGGAAATTTATAGGCACGGGGTGTGCTTTTTTCTGTTAAAGAAAGCGCTGAGTAAAACTCTGTTTGTAGTGTTTGTAAAATCGACTCCATATTTTATCCCTCTGTGCAAGGTCAATTATATGAAATTCTATCCTTTTATGGAAGGATAAAGAGTATAAGTAATTCAAATATCTAATAATGAGAAAGATAAGCATGCCTCTGAAAAACATCAACGTGATGTGCGGATTTCCGCTTCGAAAACTCGCGTTTCGCGTTAACTCTTAAGTTTTTTGGGTCATGCGATAGATGTATAGTTGAGCAGATTGGGCTATACGATTATAGAGAGCATCGAGCTCTTCAGAGGATGCAGTAGAAACCAAGCCTTTGTTGCTGTCAAAATAATAAGAGTGTTGTTTTTCTTGGATAAAATTAATGCGATGATTCTCCTTTCCGGAAGTTGATATAATCCGTATCGCATAGATCCCCCGATTTTTTAATAGTTGGAACGTTTTTTTCACCTTTTCGACGGTGGGATTGATGACGTTTGCAACGAGGTTTTTCTTTAGATGTAGGAGGGGTTTTTTTTCATTGTTATGCTGAACATGCTGCCATAGAACAGCTTCTCTAGGAGCCCCTTGAGCAAAAATTTTAGCTACAGTAGTCAGATGGTGTTCTTCATTGTTAAAGGATGCACGCGTTTGAAAATAGAGGTGGGCAAAGAGTTCGCTCATGCCATAGCACTGTCCTCTACGCATGCTGCGTTGTAAACAGAGTTGAGAGTTTGTGATATAGAAATGAAGCCGGTCTTGCATGCTTTTAGAGAGGGAGTCTATAGAGATCGGTGCGTGAGCATAGATATCTTCTGTATTAAGGGCTGGACAATTCAATGTGTTGACTAGAAGATGATCCCCATGAATAGCCTTAGCACACCAAGCATAAGCATAAAATTCTGTATGAGAGGCTCTAATAAAGAACTGACATGCTTTTTTTGTGTCAAACAGGTGAACCAGGTGACCTATAGCATCTAAAAATAAAGAAAATAATATCCTGTTATAAGCCGTACAGGCGATCCAAGTAGCAGTCCAAGTACCCATTCTGCTTTCACCAGGTATATAGGGCTTTTTAGCTTGAGACTTGATGGATTGGATCGCATTCCTACTATACAGGAATGCTTCTAAAGATAGCTCAGAGCGTAGTACTTTTGAAGAAAATATGGTCATAGAGCTCGGGTCGTTTAGAACATTCGTTTTGCCGTAACTGTTTTTATTTTGAGCAAGGTGGAATCATAGGGCTTTGCATAGGTTGTTACGAGGATGTTTGCCATCGTAATATGGTCGTCCAAACAATCATTCTTGATTAATCCACAATTAGGATCGTGAAGATAGGAAGTGTTGTTACGGCTCTTAATCCAATTCAATCGATGGGAGGATGTTTGGATTGTATAAAATCCAGGAGGTGCCTTCAAGAGGGAGCAAGTCAACCTGGTGATTTGTTGGATAGGTGTTCCTGTATTGCTTAGATCTATGAATGGCTTTTTACTCAAATGTAGATGTGGGCTTTCGTCTAGTGTTGTACATTGTAATTTCTGTAATACTTGCGCTTCAACAGGTGCACCTTCTTTGAACTGATTAGCTATAGCGATTAGGTGTTGTTGGGCATTAGAAAATAGATAATTTGTTTTGAAGTAAAGATAGGCAAACCACTCACATGTTCCTAAACAGACGCCTTTATTGTTCAGAAAATCGAGCTCTTCAAAACTGGGGTCGATCAATTGACGGACAGCATCATCGGGCAATGCGGAGCGTTGCATAGTAGGGTGAGCAAAGACATCAGCTCTTTGTAGATTGGGTAGGTTGATGGAGCGCACCAAAAACTGTTTACCAAAGAATTTTTGATAGTAACTATCGGTTTTTAAAGAGGAATACCTGGCGTGGAGGACAAACCGAGCTCCTGTTTCTCGTATTCCTAGCAAGGACAAGGTATAACCTATTTTCTCTATGAATACTGTGTAGATTTTTAGAAAAGGATGAGAAAGGGTGGGGTAAAGAACAGCGTCCTTGTGTAGTGCTTTTTTCGGATAGTCATGAGGCTGGATAGTTTTTGCATTGTGGATAGCTTGTATAGCTTCCTTTCCTACCAAAAACTGTCTCAGATTGCTCATGGATTCAAGGACATTTCTAGAGAATACGATAGATGTTGTCATGCAGCGCTCGTGGTTGATAAGGCTTCAACTTTTTTGATTTCTGTAAAATTGACATAGCCCATCGTATACCTATCGTGTAGAGTTGCCCAAAGGTGAGCCGTGTCTTTAAGGGAGCTCATAGCAACTAAGCCTGTATTCGGGTCATGAAGATAAGAGTCGGTAGATCCTTTGATGAGATTGATGCGGTGTCTTGGGAGTCCGATTGCGTATAATCCTGGTTTAAGAGAACGTGTTGCGGAGGTGATTTTATCCAAGTAGGCCTGTGTGCTTTTATGATCTTTTTTGAAAATAAGACGTGCTTTCATGATATTTTGCTCTATACCAAGGCAAGTTGCATTATCTAGAAAAGCCGTTTGCAATAACTGGGCTTCTTTTGGTGCACCTTTTTCAAATAGACTCGCGACTGCAATAGCATGAGATTTATGATCATGAAAATGTTTTTTAGTTTGGAAATAGGTATAAGCAAACCAATCGCTTATACCACGGCAATTTCCTTCACTGTATTCATCGAAGTGTAGAGTTTTGTTGCTTGTTTTAATGAGGTTTTGGACTTCTACAGGCAATCTGAGTACGTCAATGGGGTTATGGGCATAAATATCAGAGGTGTTTTGTGCTGGTATATTGCGACATCCAATTAAAAAGTTCTCTTTAAAGGCGAAGTGGTTGAATACCGCATTGGTTCTGTTGTCTAAATGATAGCTTTGAATCATCCATGCGTGTCCCGTGGAGTAACCTAAGGAAAGGTATAAAGAACCTACGGCTTTTGAAAAGAGCGAATAGATACGGGTGAGGGGTTGTGTTACCGTTAACCATACGACCGTCCAGGAATTAGGTTCAGTTTGGTTGCTACCAATTAAAGTACCCTTTCTGCTGAGTACTTCTCGAATAGAATCGGTTCCTTGCAAAAAGTGGTGCAGTTGGATTGGAGAGTAGAGGGTATCTTTACTAAAAGTAACGTCTGGCATGAAAATATCTCTGCTTGTTTATTTTCCCATTATTGATCGGTTGCTTTTAAAGCATATATAGGCTGTTTGTTTTTCTCTAGACATTAAATTAATGCATTCATGATTAAGTATATGTTATTTGAAATGTGAAAAATAAAATAAATTATTACCGTATAGTGGAATTTTGATTTTTGATAAGTTATCCCATAGGTTTTAAAATGAATGCACAGGACATACTTGGACTCATAGGATAGGGGATAGGGCTCTGCCTACAAAGCGGATCTCTCTTACAGTGTAGGTTTTCAGTGATTGCATATCTATATTGGAAAATTTAGTTTTTACGACTTTTTTTGCTATAAAGTTACAAGAAATTTAATTATGTTTTATTTTTATTTAAAATATGTTTTCTTTTATGAGTAAATGTTATTTGTTTTTTAGTGTTGAAAATTAATCAAGAGCGGGTGAATACTTCACCCATCTTAAAAAACCACATATTGATTGCAATGATGTTAATATTGTCAGTTCTCCTTCTGTCCTTTTTGAATATAAAGGAACCTGCAACGCTAAGCGATGGAATCGACCTATCCATCTTTGAGGCTCCTTCGAGTATTTCGATGAAAGCGCGAGTCCTTTCAAAAGAAGAAGCGAGATCTAAAGTTGCCAGTGAAGTAAAACACCATGGGTACACTATCTTAGTTCTTGCCATCGAAAATAGTAGCCCCTACCAGTGGGAGTTTAAGCAAGAGAATATAGATCTAAAATTAGCCGATAACAAAAAAATCATGAAAGATGTCAGACTTTCTTCCCTGCCTCGTTCCATAGGCTATAAGATTGTTAGTTTATTTTTCTGGCCCGTGATGATTCCTGGTGCCATCGATGGTTTTGTTACTATGCAGACAGAGCATGTTTTTAAAGATAAACTCTATGCCAGCACATCTAAGAAAGAAGGGGAGATCATCATCCCATATTCAACAATACAGCGTTACCTCTATCTTTCTAGCGAACAGGTGCCTAAATCCTTCGATATTAAAATATTCAATTGTCGCACGCTTAAATATCAAACATATAACGTGGAGATTGCAAATACATGAGCGTTTCTAGAATAGTTCATCAACCAATGCATGCCGTATCAGCAAGAAATGTTCAAATAGAGGATAATGGGACATTATTGCAGACCATCTCTTCTGTAGCTAGAATTCCTCTAAATGCCATTTGTAGTATTTATGACTCGGTATGTCCGAGAAATCCTCTAACGGAAAAGCGTCAGTTTCATATCATTCCAGAGTGGCTAGAAATAGCATATGGTGGTTACAACTACCGTCATATTATCGATGATAAGGGTGGGGAGTGGAACAATACTTCCTATCAAAAGATGACCGCTAAAATTTTTAATAAGATGATACCTCATACGGGCAGAGCGCATCTACCTTGGGAGTTAAAATTAGTAGATACTTCGACGGTCAATGCCTGGACTACGGCTAGTGGTAAAATGGCGATCCATCGCGCCTTTATTGAGAGAGCTGTAAAAGAAACCAAAACTTATGGGCTTGGTAGTATCAAAATAGAGGATAAGTTAGCTGCTATCATAGGTCACGAGGCTTCTCATGTAGCAGCAAGACATACAGTGGAAGAGTTTGAACTCTCTCTTTTAATCAACGTTCTACTAGCACCATTTTTGGGCATATTAGAAGAGGTAGAGCTTTTATCCGCACTGCTATTTTTTCATCCTTATAGTCGATTACAGGAATTTGAAGCTGATCGGCTTGGAATGAAACTCATGCACAAAACGGGATATGATCCCAAGGCTGCTATCTGGGTACAACATTTCTTAAAGGACTATGAAGCAACCTTTGGCATACGTTGGATGGATTGGATTGACCGCTGTTTCTGGGGTCATCCAGGTGGAGAAGAGCGTGTAGCTGCGTGTAAAATCTACCTAGAGGAGTTAAAAAAGCTTCCTAAAGGTTCGCAAAAAAATAGAGCTATACCTGCGTAAGGGTCTCTTAGTGCTGAATGAGTTCGATGCCTGCATCAAAACTAGCATCGTCTGCAGTGACTGTTGCGGAAAGACGGATTCTCCAGCCTGTGAGGATTGTTGTATAGAGGTCTACTTTACCTGAATGATAGGCGGGGTCGTCACCACGGCCCCATCCAGCATGGCTTGCAAGATGCATGGTCCAAAGAGGATGAAGCCTGATTTGTGCTTGTAGCAGCAAGGTGTTGCGTCCATCTGAAATAGGTGACTGCAAAAGCTGACTAAAAGGTCTTGAGACATCCATAATAAAATTTTCGTGGTCTGCCTTACGCCAATCAAAACGGCTGCGGTGACGCACTTCCAAAGCAAAAGCGACGTCTTCATTGATGGTCCAACGGGTGCGCGCATTAATGCGGTCGATGAGATGCTCTTGAATATTCCAGACAAATCCTACATCCGTCATATTTGAAGGATAGTCTAGGGAAATATCTGTATAGAGTCGCGGAAGAGTAGAGAGGTTCCCACGTTCTCCAAAAAAGGCATAGGAATAGAGATCTGTCGATAACTTTGGCGATGGATTCATGTAAGAAGGACGATATAGGCTGTTTTTAACGCCAAAACGCAAAGAATTTATGCTGTGATAGCCATCTTTAATACTGAAAATGAACACTCGATCAATAGATGCTTTCGGACGACTAAGCCCTTGAAAATTCATATAGGGTTCAATGACATGATCAAAATGTGTATACGGTCGTTGTAGACGAGTGACCATTGTGCACCCATAGGTACCGGTAGCTTGTCCTACAGAATGGTGTTCTGGGTTATTGTTGTAGAAAATTCCGATAATACCAGCGCTAGGTGTTACAGTGACATACCCCATTCGAAGCGGTCGGTAGATAGAGTTGATGGTTTGTAGACGTATAGAATGTGTGTTGTGAATATATGGGCGTAAATTGCTAGCGTATGTGTAGTCCAAAAAAGACGAGTTGGTGAAGTTTTGCATAATGATTCCGGAGGAGCCGAATTCAAAAGGCCTAATACCAAGAGAAAGTGATGGGATTTGTTGATTCAAACTCTGCCAGCGATTGATTAGTGGTTGTACTTGTAGGTCTACAAAGGCATTATCTTCCAAGTGCGAGATCAAAAGATTGGTACGTTGACCTGTATTGATCTCAAAATCATCGGAAGGAAATTCAAAGATCATTGCCTGATCGCTGATTTTATCATAGGTGAGATGAACATGGGTTTTGTCATCGTGACTTTGAGTGCGAAACTTTCCTTGTAAGCGGTAATGATTCAGGGCTTGCTCGATAGGGGTGCTCTTGTCATCGATAGCCCCATAACTTCTGGTCACAAATTCAGTGAGGCGATCTTCAGCGAGATACTCAGTCTCTAATGCAAGAGCGCCTCCTTTTAAAAGACGATAATCGCCTCGAAGGAAGACGTCTAGAGTTTCCCAAGAGTATAGTAAATAACGTCCACTGATTCTTGGGCCGAGTTCCTTATCCCAGCGTACCGCATAGCGGATAGGAACTTTTTTAATCAGATTAAGATTCGTCTTAAAAGAAGGAAGCCAAAAAAATGGAAATTTGGCGATGTTAAAACGAAGATTGCGAGCCGAGAGCTGCCTATCTTCAGTAATGCGAATCCTACCTGCATGCACTTCCCAAAGAGGATCATCGCTGGTCCAACTTGTAAAATAAGCATTAAGAATATAGTAGCTTCCATCGGCCTGTAGATAGATTTTCTCTCCACCTATAAACCATAATTCTACATGTGTTTTACCTTCTTCAATCAAGCCAGTACGTGTAATGAAATCATATTCTAGTTTTTCTCCGATAAAGGCTTGATCTCCATATTGAAAAAGAAGGTCGCCTTGGGCTGTGATTTTGCGGACGGCTACCCCATTTTCTATGCGATTCACGTACTCAATTTGGCGTGCTTGGATTCTAATTCCTTCAGTAGTGATGACACCGCCTTGATCTGTTGATATTACCCCTTGTCGAAAGAGGGGATCTTTAAGATCAACTTTAAATTCTTGCAATTCAGCAATTTCGGCAGAAAATAATGCCAAAGGAGACAAAGCCAGAGAAAAAGAGGTAAGAAAGGCACGCATAAGGTAGGTAATCTACAGGCAGGAATAAATTACTGCAAGGCACGCAGAAGCAACCCAGCCAATGCATAACGATTAATAGACGAATCTTGCCTAATAGCTTTGAGAATAAGATCAATGCCTTCTTTGGAGTGCTGATCGGCAAATGCTTGATAGATTTCAATAAGAAGGCGAGAGGTTTCCTCGGGGGTTAGTTCATGTGGAGAATGCTGTAGACGGCGATGAAAAGGTATGAGCGGACGAAATTGAAGAATATCCTTTTTATTGTGAGCGAGTAACCAACTTTTTAGGGTGGCCTTATAAGGATCTATGGCTCCTAGACGGAATAGAGTGAGAGCTGCATAGGTACGAATTAAAGGGAATCCAGCGGTATTCGCCTTATCCTGGAGCAATGCAATGGCTTCCGGCGTGCGTAAATTCTCTAAAAGGATGCAGAGTAAAGGGATCAAATCTCCAGCTTTTTGTTCTAATAAGACTTGGGCTATTTTAAGAAATTTTTTTTCCCCGAGGTCCAAGCATTGTCGGAGGAAATGTTCACGTACTGCGAGAGTAATAGAATGAAGATCTGCAAATTCTGGTTCTTGGCGCTGAGATAAGGAGGGAATGATTTTCCAGGCATGTAAGGATCTTCCTGGAGAGTTGACCATTGCGATTCCTAGATCGCGTGTATCACGTAAAAGAATCTCAAAGAGAACAGGCAGGGCTCTTTCATCCCTAGCTTGTAATAAAGCGATAGAGGCATTAATTTTTGCCTGAAAGTCATCGCAAGTTGTTAATTCATTTAATAGATCAAGGTGAATTTCTAGTTCTCCAGCAACCTGAATAGCATAAATATTTCGTTCTTTGATGAGTTCCAGAATCACTAGTTTTGCTTCTTCATAGCCAAAATATACGAGTGTTCTTGCTGCGGCTAAACGAACAAATGCGGAAGAAGAGTTAGTGAGTTGCTTTAAACGGGCTATAGATGAGGTATCTTGTAACATCATCAAGGCGGTGGAAGATGCTTCTTGAATCGCATGGTTTTGTTGATTGGCTCGTTTGCGAATAGGTACAAGTAAATCATCCCTTCCATTGCGCGCCGCGCTTAAAATAGCCTCAGTACGGCAAGATATCTCCTCGTCATCCATAAGGGAGCGTAGTATGCTCATCGACTCCTGAGTGCCAATCAGTGCAAAAAAATCAGGAAAAAGAAAACGAAAAAATGGTGGTACCCGGTTCAAGAGCGATTCGAGCTGTCCAGCTGCAGAGGGGTGTTTACGCATTGCTAGATAGAAACCGGCCTCAAGGCGGATTGGAAGATATGCGGAAGACATGGCTCTAAGGAGTAAATCATCACAACGGTCATCTTGAAAAGAGGCTAATGACTGGATGCATGCTAGCTGTGTTTCAGGATTTCGACTGCGAATCCCTTCTTCAAGTACATCAAGAGGGGTGTCGATGCCGGCTAAGTGTGCTCCATAGATGCTGGCAAGTTGTTTTTTGGGGTCATTTGCATGCGCCCCCTGATCTAGTAGAATCATACCAAATTGCTGGAGGATCTCAAAATGATGCGCAGGTGTATTTTCGTATTCTGTAAAATAGTCATCAATGGCCTTACCCAACTTGCCAGATCTGGCTAAATAAGCCAGTTGCCATGTTCTTAGATTATCAGATTCTGTGTTTCCTTGTTGATGGGGTGGAGATAAAGCTGTTTTTAAGCAGACGAAAGGGCACATATGAATTTTTCCGTCTTCTTCAGCCTCTATAGCTTGTAATAAAGGCGAAAAGAGCAGAATAGAAGCTATGGTATATTGCGTAAGTGGTGCCATAAATCAATCCCTACTTTCTTCAGTAGACGACGAGTAGCATTAATAGGCAAACCTAAAACATTGTAATAACACCCTTCCATTTTCTCGAGAATCAGTTGTCCACAGCCTTCAATGGCATAGCCCCCAGCCTTGTCAAAACAATAAAGATGTCGGTGGAATTGCTCGATTTGTTCTTCACTCAATCGATAAAATAAAAGCTTAGTGGTCTCACTGTCGCTAAAACTTGTGTCTCCATGACGTACATGCACGGCTGTATGTACCGTATGCCAGTGTCCTCCGAGTTCACGGAGAAATTGCGCTGCTTCCTTAGCATTAGCAGGCTTATTATAGACTTTGTTGTTCAAAAAGACCACCGTATCAGCGGTGAGGATGATTTCATTCGGAAAACGAGAGCTTAATGCAGTAGCTTTGCATTCAGCTAGTTGAGTAGAATAGACTATGGGGTCTCCTGTAAAAGGAATGCTCTCTTCATCGAAATGAGATGCTACCTGTAGGAAAGGAAGATTAAAAAAGTTTAAGATCTCTTTTCTTCGAGGTGATTGAGAACCTAGGAGGATTTTTTTCGTCATCTGTTTCCTTTAGAGCCACTGCTATAGAGGAGGGTGGCTTAGTTATATTGTAATTCTCCAAGGGAGATGCTTCTAAGAAGCTGTACTAAAACCTGGGTTCGTCCTAGCTCTCTATTATGGAGCATCTCACATATGTAGGCTCGCTCAAATCCGAAATCTCGCTAAAACGAATCATTTTTTCCAAAGGTACTGAGTTATGCAGGAATCTCTAAGAAGTGCCCCCAGGATCTGAAGAGAAGCGCATCAAAAACCCACTTTTCTGATAGTGGGGAGAGGCGTAGTCCTACTAAAAAAGCGATTTTAAAATTGTACGATATATGCAGTCTTTTTACCCGATGATCAACCTTTAGGAGGTGGTTTTGTGAAAATTTTACCAGATATCATCTAATCCTTCACACAAAATTCCAAAAAATCAGTAGAAAAAATGTCTCTAATTTTTATTTTAGCCGCTTATTTTTAATGGGTTAGACTAAAATATATTTTTATCTTTTCTTAATAGCTACTTAATTCTTATGATCTGTGTTTATTTAAATTGTTTTAGGAATTTTTCTTCCTAAGGCGATTCGAATGAGTTTAGGGCAAAATTAGAAAAACCTTTAGGAGGGTTTAACATATGTCAGTCAATTTTCACCCAAACGCCGCTCGTGTTGATGGCAACTATAACACATCAGTTGTGAATCAGGCTCGCGTTTCAACTGCTCTTGATATGAACAGTTCTCTTGTTTCTATGGCAGCGCCACAAGTTTCTATGGCAGCACCACAAGAAGGTGTTGTTGGAGATTTTTTCAGTGGTGTTTGGAGTGTAGTTACATGGCCATTCCGTACAATCGCTTCTCTTTTCAGCTCAGTATGGAATGCAATTTTTGGTTCTGCTGCTGCAGATGCTAAAAATACAGCAGACGCAGCTGCTGATTTCGCTGAAGCTATAAAAGCTAAAAAATTCAAAGCAGATGATTTTAAAGCCGCTTATGCTGCTCTTCCTGAGCAAGGCCAAAAAGAGTTTAGAAGATTGCTTTGGGTTGCTGGCGGACACCAAGAGGCTCGTGAGAAGGACTGGCCTACTCAATTGATCGAGAAGAAAAAATACTCTGAAGATGATCGCGCTCTTTTCAAAAAAGCTTATCAAATGCAAGAAGCTAAAGCACAACTCACAGAGTTTGCAAATGCACTAGGCGAAGAAGGGCTAAAGAATTCTAAAGAAGCTAAGAAAGAATGCTATGATGGGAAAAAACTACCTGAGCACGTAAAAGCACAAGTAAAAGCTCTTGGTGGATTGCTTGCTACTGGTCACATTCCAGCGAGCAATGCTCCTTTCAATACAGATAAAGAGCACATTAAACCTTATAAGCGTGCTTGTGAAATCCTATCTGAGAATGATTTCCTTCTCGTTCCAACAGCTACTGCTCGTCGTGAATTAAGAGCAATGCATGCTCATCTTGTTGAGATCGCAAATCGTCATGGTGATGTGCTACCGCACGATATCGCGACGCTCTATAAAGGGTTGGATGAGAAATCAAGAGTGGTTCTTGCTGATGTTGTAGGCAGTGCTGCTAAATGTGCTGGACATGGTGATGAATATCTCCGTGGTGTACATGTTAAAAAAGGAGCGCAAGTTGTTCCTGATGCTGCATTGGTTACGGAAGCACTGACAAGTATGCTTCAATTTGATGCTCCTCGTAGTGTTTAATCGCTCGGTGAGTTTTTTATAAGTATTGCCACGCAAGGAGTTCCTTGCGTGGTTTTTTTTTATCCCTGACGCCGTAAAACGCAATCCTTTAGGGCTGGGATACAAGGCGCTTTTTAATCTTCAAGGGGAGATTGTAGCTCGATATATTGTCAGATCACAGTAAGAGGAGCTCCTCCGCATGACCCCGCAAAATAGCTAGGAAACCAAAGACTACCGCCCCATAAACCCTTTTGAATACTCGGGTATCCTTTTTTCGGATCAATCGAGAATCGACGAACCCAGGTTTTATACCAAACGCAATAAATAATTTCATATTTGAGCTGCGTGAAAGCTGTCGACAAATTGACGATCGTAAACAGCATAGTATTAATGCAATACAATGCCGTTTACGATCGCCAATTTTCGGCGCTTTGACGCGGCTCAAATGTGAAGTTATTTGTTGCGTTTGGTATTAGTACAGCTTCTAAAGGAAGGAATCCGAAAGAAACTCATGCCAATCACGAGAGGGTGGGCCAATTATTTTGGCATAAGTGGAGATCTAAGAATATTCGAGAGCCTGGACGGGTGGATCAGACGCAAAGTACGAGATATCCTCTGGCGACAGTGGAAGAAAGCTCGTACCAGATACAAACGACTGATAGCACTCGGACTCAAGGAAAACACAGCTAAGAAGGCTGCATACAGTAGGAAAGAACCATGGAGAATGGCCAAAACTCCTGGAATGCATAGAGGAGACCCTTATGAGAAACATAGCACAAGCTAGGTCATAGTGATTATGAACTGGTACATATGGTGGTGTGAGAGTTGCACCGGGAGTCATAACGACTCCCTCCTACTCGATAATTTTCTACTGTAATACCTTTGCAATCACTTGGTAGATTTGCGAGGTTTTTTAAGAGGAGTCTGTTGACCTATATCTGGAAAATCAATCCAGATAGGGGAGCTCCAGGCGATATGCCCATCTTCTTGTAGAAGACGTAGATAATAGTAGGCAAACGCTGGTTTTTCTTCGGTGCCCTCTAGAATGCAATGCTGCAAGAGTTCTGTGTCATCAAAGGCAAAGTCAAAAATATCTTGCTTTGGGGTCAGAATATGAAAAGGGTGTCCATTGCGAATGATGGCAATTTCTTTGATAGGCGCAGTACCGCAAGCATATCCGGTAATGTGTCGATTAAATACAAGACCTGGTTTTAGTTTTGTAGAGAGTTCAGAGCCCATAGAAGCTCCGGCAATAGAGAATCCTAGGACAATGCGTGCACCGGTAGTTGCGTAGCAGGATCTAGCGTGGAGTGCCTGGACAATGCCATCACGGGAGTGTTCGATGCCAATAATTGCAGTTAACCCGGGACTGTACTGGACCTGATCGCTGGTATAAAGACCTTCGAAGACTCCACGATCATCAAATCCTCCAGCAACAAATCCAAACCTGCAGCCACGGTTTAAAGCGGCACGTATGGAACCTTTAGGCAGTTCTTCTATTCCCTCTTCTCCATCAATAGTAATGGGACGGAGGTTCCCCTCTTTTTCAGTGCACTCAGAGGAGCCCCAAGCATTATAGATTTCAACAGCCCGCTCAAATTCCGGGTCAAAATCAGAGAAATCCGTGGAAAAGCCTTTTGCCATGGAAAATAAAGGCATCGATACGAAGTCCTTAACGCTATGGCTACGATACATTTTTTTCAGAGTATTAGACTTGGCGTCTTTCTTGCGTAAAATGGGCTTACTATCTTTAAGGTAGACCAACTCTCGAAGCCCTTCTCCCTCTGCATCGTTATACCACTGAAATCCTAGGAAAGTATTGAATCGACCATCTTCGTTAAATTCAGCGATTTGGTTACTAATGAGTTTCCATGCTTCATTAGAGGTTTCTTCAATGCTTTCGAAAGAAGAAGTGGCATAAAACTGTAGAGCGCGGTCATCGCGCATATGGCGGAGTAAAGGTTCTATGTGATCTGTGCTATCATATCGGATAGACTCACCGTGAAAAAGCCCCCAGAAAATACTCTTTTCAGTTTCAGCAAGACATTTAATAGGCGCCGAAACGAATTTTGTTTGATTTGTCAAATTAAGTAGCTGGATTTTGTATATACCTGGCTCATTAAAATAGAGGTTAGGTAGATTAATAAAACCAGTTTCTGGAACAAAGAGTTTCCAGTTGAGGTTATCGCGCAAATGTTCGTAGCTTAGTTCTATCAAGGTGCCTTGAGGTGCATTCCCCGTAGGATTGCCATAGCGATCTTCAAAACGTACGAGGATATCGAATCTACGGTTACGCGCTACAAGCGATGGAGTTACGACGCGGATGTTGTGTAGAATATTGCCTTTGATATCGATGAGAAAAACCTCTGGCTCCTTGAAATCTCCCTTACCCTTTGGATCGATAAACAGGTGGAAGGTTCTTTTGCGTTGCACATGGGTTTGACAACGATTACCCTTTTTCTCCTGGGAATCTTTGTCGCTGTCAGGTGTGCCGATACAAATAGTAAATGTCTCACCTACCTTGATCTCAGAGGGAAGGGCAAAGTCAAAAATCGCTTGCGAGTAGTCAGTATCCATTGCAAGGGACTTGGCTTCTATAGATTTTCCATTAGGAAGGACTCCCCAGATCAAATTTTTCTTATCTTTGACATCGGTTTGAGGGATTTCCCAATCGCTATCTCGGCCAAGAGATAGAAGGTCAAAGCGTAATTTAGTCCCTTTTGGCAATGGGCTTGCCGTAGTATAGAGGAATTTCCAGGTAGATGTTTCTCCAGCATAGGAGAAAGAAGATTCTGTGCTACAAATCGAACGACGCATTCTAGGTGTCTCCAAATTCTGAGTTGGAAAGTCTGCCTGAAGAAGGATTCTTTGGCAAGACAGGTCTGCTCTATATTACTATTCTTCTTTATGTGGTGAAATCTTGATTTTCTCGATCGAACGTTCATCTGAGCTGAGTACTTCAAGATCAAAATCATCATGATGCATACGCCAGCCTTTTGACGGGATTGCGCTAGCACGATGAAAAATATACCCTCCAATGGTATCGTACTCAGGGCTAGTGGGGATTTTAACTCCCAGCTCTTTTTCGATATCGAGAATTCCCATACGTGCATCTACGGTCCACCCTCCATCTGGTAGGACTGTATACATCATTTTTTCACCGATATCATGCTCATCAGCGATTTCCCCGACAAGCTCCTCTAGGATATCCTCGATGGTAACGATGCCTTCTGTGCCGCCATATTCATCGACAACAATGGCAAGGTGGATCTGTTTACTGCGAAACTCTTGTAAAAGGTGGGAGATTCTTTTCGTCTCAGGGGTATACAATACAGGCTTGACGAGTGCTTCAATAGGGGAGGAGAGCTTGTGGGGTGTTTCAGCTTGCATGGCACTTAAGGCATAGATGTTGAGCACATCTTTATAAAGGAGTACTCCTATGACATGGTCAACATTATCATGATAGACAGGGATGCGACTATATCCTTCACAAACAAAACTTTGCGCAGCTTCGGCTATGGTAGTATCGGAAGGTAAACTAAACACCTTGACGCGAGGCACCATGATCTCTCTTGCAACTCGCTCCTTAAAAGAGGCAATGGATGCTATGAGTTTTTGCTCTTGTTGATCGAGATGGGGCGCAAGTTCGGATTCGTGGATGATCTCGAGGATTTTATCCCGTATTTTTACAGTAGCCGAGCTGCTCTCCTGGGCATATGCCTGAGGGAAAAGGTATCTTAAGGTGTGTAGGCTTAGGGCGGAGAGGGGGGAGAGGAGTGTGAGAAAAATAGATGCTGGCCAACCAAGCATAGAGACACAGAGAGCTGGGCGAAGGTCAGCGAATAAACGCATAGCAAGATCCGTAAATAGCCAAGATCCAAGGAGGATAAGAGCCATGATAACGACCCAAACTCCATCAACGGCAAAATGGTGTTCGGGCTGAAATATAATTACATGCTCAAAGGGTGCTAGTGAAAGAAGAAAGAACAATGCAGAAACAGCATAACAAATTTGCAGGCATTGTCTTGTAAATGTAGTGGAAAAGAAGATTCCTTCCCACATTCGATCTCTAAAGAAATAGCGAGCGATGTGTTGGTAGAAAAAAAGATGGGTATGTTCTTTCAATTCTTCACTGGCTTGCAGTCTACCGAGCTTTTGGAGAGAAGAACTGACGGCCGAGAGCATTGTCGACCCGAAAAGAAAAAATAGTGTGAGGAGTAGCGTAATGGCTAACATAGTTAATTTGCCATTAAACCTTGAGGCTTGCTTTCTGACAACTGAATTTTATTTCAGGGTTTTTTCTAGATATGTTTTGATCGCTGTGGCTTTTTCTTGATTACTAGAGAAAAATCCATCCACTCCACGAAAAGATTTTTTCCCAAATTCAGGATCTAAAGAGGGAGGGGTAGCTTCTGTAAGAGAGGGCATAGTTTCATAGATCCCATCATGAAGGTCTTGAGGTAATCGATCGAAGATGTAGAGTAAGTTAGCCTCATCAAAGTGTTCTTGATGATGAAAAAGAAGAGCAAGATATCTAAGTGCCACTAGGTGGATAGCCATTTGCCGGATGTTTTGAGATGTATCAAATCCCTTGCAGTGACAAAAAGCGTGCTCACCGAATTTTGCCTGAAGAAGGGAAGGCTGCCCAAGTTGCTTGCTGTGAAGGAGGTAAACATTCAAGTACACTTCATGAATATAAGGCGTTAAGTATTCATTAAAATTAGAATGCGCTTTCAAAAGGGTTTTTATCTGGAGACGTTGGCGGGGATTTTTTAAGTTAATGAGGTCTGCGTAATCGAGTAGCCAGGTGATGGAGCGTGCTGTTTTGCGAAAAGTGATCGCTGTGGGAGTTGTTTCTATAGGGCCTTTTGGACGAGTATCGACTACCGACATATCAGAAGATGGAGGATTTTCTATCGAGGGCAATGGATGGGTATCTTTCCAATTGTGGATCAGGGTGCTCAATTCTTTCCATTCATGTAATTGACGGATATCCACAGGAGCTCTACAGAGTGGGCAAGGAGATTTACCATCTGTTTGCTTTAGCCATTCCTCAATTTGTCGGCGTTCAAAAGCGTGTTTACAAGGGGTGTATACGGGGTCATCCATGATCCCTTCTTGAGCAATAGGACACTGGAATTCCTCAGGGGGAATCTCCTCGTGAATTTGCGGAAGAGGGGGGGGGATTTTTGGATCTCTTCGTAATGGATTGACACCGATCCACTTTAGAATAAGTTTTGATAGGTGAGTATGTTCTTTACATTCTTGGAATGCCATGCTGACTTGGCACCCTTGGATGGGGCATTGGGGGTGATTTGACAGGGACTTTTTTAATGCAGATTTTTCAAACACGTGATAGCAACGACCGTGAACTGGTTCATCATAGATCTGTCCGGTTAACGGGCAGATAAAGGTCTCCGGTGGAATATCAGAGGCTAGATCGCAATGTGGAAGGGAGGGAGAGGAAGAGAGGAGTAGTCTAAGGCGTTGAATGAGGGGTAGTGGTCTTGGATGTTGAACAGGGTTATCCAGTGTGGAAGATCTTCCCGCAACAGAGGCTGCTTCTATTTGTCGATCTGCAGCTTCGCGAGTATAGAGTAAAAGGTCGTGAAGAGAACTTCGACTGAGATTACCAAAATCATATGCACTCACGCACACTTTCCTTGTTTTTAAAGCGAACCCTTTTTAATGGTGCAAGAAATTTCACCTCAGAAGAGTTCTTGAGATTATACACCCTGGGTTTCCAAGTAGTTCTCTAAGACCAGTGTTCTTTGTCTATTGGAAAAACGACTTGCATCTAGAAATAATCTCTCACCTGCACCGGGACCCTTGACTTCCATTTCTTGAATTTTCGCGATTGCATAGGTCATCCCGAAGATTTCATTGCGCATTTTCTTAGGTAGGCGATCAAATAATCGTAAAGGCATCTCAGCATCAGACGTTTTGCTAAATACTTCTACCAATGAATTTACAGAGGCAAGGTACACAGCTTGGGTCTTTAGCTCTTGCGAGACCGGGCTGTGATGAGATTGATAAAAAGCTTGCCTACCAAACTTGGGATTAGAAGAAGTGCATCCTGTTTGTTTGTGATGGAGGCGGTAGACATGTGAGAAAATTTTTCTGAAGCAAGGTTTAGATAAAAATTCATCGTCGCCTTGCTTACTTTTTTTCTCTAGAAGGGCAAGGTGACGGTCAAGAGGCTTCGTGTTAATCAGCGTAGCTACGTCAAGTAAGCTGACAGTATCTCTGAAAAGAGTCGTTAGTTCTGCATCAAACTCTGTGGGCAAATGGATACGATCTGGGAGCGTGGATGGGCGTGATGGGGCAGAGAATGGCTGCTCGTGTCTTGGGTTTGTAGGATGAGCACCACGAGAAGTTATTAATTGTGTTGGATGGGATACCGATATAGGTCGAACCGATGTGGATAGAAATCTCTCGGATGAATGTTCGGTACGAGGTGTCCATAGGTGTTGAACAGTATGACTGCTGTGTAGAGCCCTTGGAAATATTGGATCACGAGATGCTTGTATAGGTTGCCTAGAAGATGTCGAGGAAGATGGAACTGGCGCTGGAGCATGGGACGCGCGGTGAGAGCCATGTTTAATCGGAGCAGATTTTTTATCTTTAGATGCTTTGGAGGGCGAGTGAGAGCTATGTTGTTTAACAGGGGGGGTAGATTTCTTGGCCGAAGGTTTCTTAAGTGGAGCAGAAGAGCCTTTAGGATGTTTTTTCCATTGATCAATCAGTTTTTTCATTTCAGGCCATGAGTGCACAGAGTCAAGGGTTGCTTGTGCTCGACATATTGGGCAGTGTGGGGGGGTGTAGGTGGAGGGTGGATTATTGATCCAATGTATGATATTGTCTTGATCAAAGGCGTGCTTACATGATTCGAGGTATGCAGGATTTTCCATGGCCTCGCCATCCTGCATAATTCCGCACACAAACTCATCTGGGACGGTTTTAGAGCACAGGTCAATTTTGGGAAGGGGTGGTGGTTTGGGAAGGGGTGGTTTTTTTGGTGCAGGTTGAATTTGTTGGTGCAAGGCATTGACAGCAGAGGCTGTGTGGGTAAAATCGCGTTCCGGTGGCCTAGTATGGGCAGCAAGACGATCAGCAGTTCCTCTGGTGGTAGCGGCCAGTAACGCCATCAGTTCGAAATTGCTCACATCTTCGAAACTTCTCACATCTATGGGGTTAGGCCAAAAGGCATCAAGAAACGGGCTTCTTTCAGATCGAAAAACCATGGTCTTGCCTTACAATCTACAATTAGTGACATAAACGATAACCGACTGTTTGTTTAATGTCAATTGTTTGCATGTTAATGGTTTTTGTAAAAATTTATGTTATTTAAGATTGTTTATCGCAGAAAAATAGTGTCACGTTAATTTTTGCAAAATGCATTAAAAGATGAATTTTTAATAGTATCTGTCAGTTGATCAGTTTGAGGATGTTGGTAAGGCTCAGCTTCAGTTCAAGGTGTCTCCTCGTCAATTTTAAATTTTTCAATGTGTTTGTGTATCAATGCAAAAACTACGACTCTTGAGATGGGCGCTCTTGGTCAGCACATAAGAATTTTGCAAGAAAAGGCACCTGGTTTGTGCTCTTCAAAAAAACTTAGTGACAGATCGTTAAAAAATCTTTAGGATAAAGAGAAGGGCCTTTGTTTTAAAAGAAAGGAGATGGGTATGCGTTTTGTCTGTTGTCTTGCGCTGATTTTAATCATTATCGGTGCTCTAAACTGGGGCCTTTGGGGCTTTTTCCAGTTTGATTTTGTTGCATGGCTTTTTGGTGGTAACACAACATGGCTAAGTCGATTAGTTTATGCTGTCATTGGCTTGGCAGGTTTATGCAGCTTGAAATACCTTGGTAAAATGAGTGGTCTTTGTGGTTGCTGCGGTTGCAACTGTGGTTGCAAATCATGTGGATCTGACAAAGGCGGCAAGGGTGGAAGTTGTAAATCATAGTTCGTGAAAGTAAAAAGGATTTTTATCTTTCGCACTTTGACGATGAAAAATGCCCGTTGGCTATCGGTGATTAACGGGGCGGGTAAACAGATGGCTTCGGAACTAGGAGCAAGGCTGAAATTTCTTCTTTTAGAATCAGACGGTGGTGAATAGCCAAGACTGTTTCTATAAGAGGAAGTTTGGCTAGCTTCTAGTAAACTGATCGTCATCTGTTTATCCGCCTCGATAATGGGGAAACTGACCAGGTAGCCAGCGGTTTTTTTATTAGAGCTCTAGTATTCGTGTATTACCCAAAAATCGACGAAGCTTTAATTTCTAAAGAGCTCTATTGACGTTTGTTTTTTGTGAGTTGCTGGTCCAAAATACGTGTTTGTTAGGAGGAATGGTGAAAATTCTTGTGAGTGGTGCCCATGGTTTATTAGGAAGGCACCTCATCCCTGAATTACATAAGATTGGGCATGAGGTGGTTCAGCTTGTAAGAGAAGCGGGGACTCCTTCTCAGGGGGTTGTTCGGTGGGATCCTTTGAATGGGCAAATAGATCCGCAAACTCTCGAGGGGTTTGATGTGGTGATTCATTTAGCAGGAAAGAACATCTCTACCCAAAGATGGACGGCCTCGGTCAAAAAAGACTTATTTCAAAGTCGGTGTCGCGATACATGGTTATTAGCTCAGGGATTATCCAGGGTTTCAAGTCCTCCTAAAGTGCTTCTTACGGCTTCTGCTGTGGGTTTCTACGGAAACCAAGGAGAGGAGTGGGTTGATGAAAACTCTAGTGCTGGTGAAGGGTTTCTTGCTGATTTATGTGTTCACTGGGAACGAGCCACGGAAGTGATTGTGCAAAATGGCACCAGAGTTGTTCATACCCGTTTTGGGTCTCTATTTCACCCAGACGGGGGAATGATAGCTCGGTTAAAGGGGCCATTTCGTTTAGGAGTGGGTGCAATTCTAGGCACTGGACAGCAATGGATGAGTTGGATAAGTCTTCACGATGCTGTGCGAGCTATACAGCATGTTCTGCGTACTTCGACATTGCGTGGAGGAGTTAATGTATGCACCGAGCATCCTGCTCGCAATGAAGAGTTTACTCGAGCCTTTGCCGCAGCTCTTCACCGCAAGGCATACCTGAGGATCCCAGCGTTTTTCCTTAAAGGGGTATTTGGTGAAATTGCTAACGAGCTATTGCTAACCAGCATAAGGGCTAGGCCGCGTAAACTGCTTGAGTCGGGATTTCAGTTTGATCAACCTAATCTTGAATCGCTTTTTCAAGCTTTTGCGTGGAATTGAAGCAATGTGCAATTTTAGCTTCGTCAATAAAGCCATTGGCTGAATGCAATATGGTATCAATACTATCTAGAAATTCATGCACAAAAAGTGGAATTTTTCCGCCCATTTCTTGAGCGATTTTTTCCATATCAGGTCCTATTTTTAGTAAATCGCTTGTAGCATGTTGTTTGGCTTGCATCACTTGTGTAGGCGTTCCTTCCTCGATCAGGATAAGGTAATTGCCTAGATGCATGCTTATTCGGTGTTCAAAGTCATGAAGCTGTTGTTTTTGCAAGGAACGAGAAGGTTTAGATTTACGTAGATGCTTGAAAAACAGTTTATTCTTTCCCATAAACAAAACCTCATTGCTGGTTTTATTTTTATTTATACATTAAAAAATAATTTTTTTGAAACAAAAAACTAACTAGTCAAAGTTTTTCGTTTAAAGTGATTTGAAAAAAAAACGCTCATGTGACAAACTCCATCTAGGAAAAATAATTCCTTATTTTTGGAGAACGATATGAAGAAATTTACTATGTTCACTACGCTAGCATTGACTGTGATTTCAACATCTATGCTTTCAGCAGCTTCTGTAAAGACTGCTTCTAGTACAACAACTCAACCAGCTGCGACTCCACCAACGAACAATCCCGCCGACGCTAATGCAGTGCAGAGCGCTGATGAGCAACAGTCTGATAATCAAGACACCATTATGATGGAAGAAGACGAAGAAGACAACGCTACGTCTACTACTCAAAAATAGTAATTAGTTTCTTAGATTTGTTTTAAGACGCCTTAATTAAGTGTATTATGGCGTCTTTTTTATTTATATGTTGTGTTAATTAAAAGTTTGATTATATCATAAAACTACAACGGAACAGAGGTTACTAATGGATAGCCAGCTTTCTTTTAATCCATGGAAAACAATCTGGACAAAGCCACGCCAAACAATAAGAGGTATTGTAGAGAAAAACCCTTCGCAAGGGTTGATTCCGCTTTCAGCGATCTATGGGTTTCCTCTTTTAGTATATCTGGCGCAAATGTTTTCTATGGGTAGGATCTGGCCAACCTGGGCAATCATTCTTGTAGCATTGCTTGTATCTCCCGTTATAGGTTTTCTCGGACTGTCTCTTTGGTCGATAATAGCTAAATGGACAGGGCAGTGGTTTGGTGGTAAGGGAAGTTATAAAGAAATACTAGCTGTAGCGGCGTGGACAAGTATCCCTCATCTCGTCAATGGTATCATATGGGTTGTTTTGGCAGTGTTTATAGGTTCCCCTCTATTTGCCCCAGTTAGTGAAGGTAATATACCAATAGTAGCCATGAGAATAGTTGGTGGTCTTTTAATTGTTCAATCAGTGATGTCCATTTGGGCCTTTGTCATCCTTATTGTAGCGCTTTCTGAGGTGCAAAATTTTTCCGTAATAAGAGCTATCGGTAATGTGATTGCTTCAGGTGTATTGCTGATTATACTTGCATGGGTGCTCAGTGTTATAGCGTTAGGAATACAAGCTTAATGGTAAAAAAAAGAGGTAAATATGCAGACGGGGATCATGGAGAGCATGAAAAAGCTCTTTCTAGTTGCAGGGTTAGGCCTGGTATGTATGAACACCACAGCCCTGGCTGCAGATGCGGCTAGTGAAGCGGCAATACAGAATAGTGAAACAGCGGCACAAAGCGTGGAATCACAGATTCTAGCTGAGTGGAATGAGTTCCATTCCGTTGCTGGACGGTGCAGGGTAAAATTTCCATCAAACCCTGAGCATGTAACTCAAAAGTTAACAACTCCTGAGATTGGATATGATTTGCGTTATGATGCATATATTTCCTCTCTTGATAAGCAAACTGTCTTCATGCTGCTTGTGGCTCAATATCCTGACTACGTCGATCAAACATACGCCCAGCTAAGTCTTGAAGCCTTTCTTAACGGCATTCTTACCTATAACCCAGAGAATCAGTTGATTTTTGCTGATTTACTACTTGTCAACGGGCATGAGGCGCTAGACTTTTTTATCCGGGCTGGCAGTGTGTATTTTAAAGGAAGAGCAATGATGGTGAAAAATAGTCTTTACCTCGTTGCAATGGAATGTGATGTGCAAATTTATGACGAGCAAAATTACAATAAATTTGTGGATTCTTTTCAGCTTGTAGTGCCTGAATTAAAAACGAAATAGGCTCTTAGATATTTGATGTTGGAGGGACGGCTTGCCGCCCTCCCAGCATTCTTAGTAATTCTACAGAACGCTCTTCTTCCCTTAAGGATTCTACTGTCGTGAATGTGTCGGTTTCTTTTTTCTGTTTCCCAATTCTAATATGGTGATCTGCTTTTTTAGCCACTTGAGAAAAATGAGTGATAGCAAGCACCTGCCGGTGTCTGGCGAGCTCGTGAAATAACTCTCCAACAATAGTAGCAGTTTCTCCTCCGATATTAGCGTCAATTTCATCAAAAATGATAGTTGGTGTGGGGTAGTTGTTCGCTAAGGCTACTTGTAAGGAGATCATAAGACGGGAGAGCTCTCCACCACTAGCAAACTCTTGGATGGGCCCTCCTGGTTGACCTGGATTAGCTTGAAGAAAAAAGAGGATATCATCTTCTGCAAATGAGAAAGAAACTTCTATGGAAAAGACCGAAAGCTCCATGTTAAGGCGTTGCAAGTATGCAGAGATATCCTTGCTTAAATTCAAAGCAGACTGTTTCCTAGAAGCAAACCGTCTTTTTGCAGCGTTCATTGCGATCGTTTCAGCCTCTTGATGCGCTACGGTTAGTTTTTCTATTTCTTCTTCATGAGAAGAGAGTTGGATTTCTTTTTGTTTTAACTCTTCGAAATACGAGACGACATCGCCATACTTTTTCTTAATTTTATCAATAGTGGCTAGACGCGCTTCAAGGTATTCTAGACGTTTAGGGTTAGCATCTATTTTTGAAAGATAAGAAGTTAAACTATTGTGGAGCTCTTGAAGGCCCACTCCCACTTCTTGGCTGATAGTTACGATGTCTTGGAGAGTTGGATCAATCGTGGCAATTTGCTGTATTAACAGTTGTAATTTTCTGTTTTGAGCAATCATGGCATAAGGAGGGGTTTCAAGAAGATGCAATAAGGAGTCTGTTTTATCAGTCAATTCTCTAGCATGAGCGAGTCGATGGTGTTCCAGAGTGATCTCTTCTTCTTCTCTATCACGGATATTAGCAGCTGAGATTTCACTGAGAATCCCTTGGATCTTTTCAAGTTCCTTAGCATTGAGTTCTGTAGATTGTTTTAGAGTAGAGAGCTGATTTTCTATGGCTTTTAAAGCATCTCTTGCCAAAGTAGCTTCTTGAACAAGAGGAGAAAGCCCTCCGAAAAGATCAATAAGAAGCCTTTGCTTATTCGTTTTTTTTATCTCGTAGTGAGCATGTTGATCAGTAAAATCGATGAGTAATTTTCCTATGGTTTGTAGGAAAGAGAGTGTAACCATTTGGCAATTGATAAAGGCTCTACTACGTCCCTCTCTAGAGATCTCTCGTTTGAGTAAAAGAGGTTCCTCAGGTTCCCAGGGTATTCCGGAACCCTCAAGATGTGCCTGTATTGGATGCGGGTGAGTAAGGTCGAATTCAGCCTCGATCACAGCTTTGACGGCGCCATTTCTTACGATTTCTCCGCCGGCGCGTTCTCCTGTAACGTATTTAAGGGCCTGTAGAAAGATAGTTTTACCAGACCCCGTTTCTCCAGTAATGACAGTAAATCCTGCATCGAGTAGCACTTGCGCTTTTTTAACTAGTAAAAGATTCTCAATATCAAGGCGTTTTAGCATAAGAATTATAACTCAAACTGATTCATGATCTCTTCGAAGGTCTTGAAATGTTTTTTTGAGATTTTTTCCAAGCCCTCAACTCCCATTTTTCTTAAGATCAGCTTTCCTGTGTCAATCACTTTAGAGGAAGCTCCTTTTGGAAGCTCTACGCCCACTTCTTTGCTTAGCTGATCCATGCCATGTAAAAATCCAGCTCTAGCCAAAATGGAAGCTGCAGCAACAACAGGATCTTCTTCTGCATGGGTTCTTTGAACGAGATGGATGTTGAGTTGCTTACGTTTCAAAGCATTTTCAACAAGGTGGGAACTACCGAATTTATCAATGAGAGCGTGGGAGCATCCTGTGCTTTTATGTAATTCTTCGATAGCTGTTGCATGTCCCCAAGCTAGTAGACGGTTAAGATTATGGAAGGTTTGATAGAGTTCATTATACCGTTTTGGATAAATGATAATGATCGCATGTGCAAAGCGTTCTTTAAGTCGTATGGCCATTTTGAGAATGGCCGGATCGCCCAATTTTTTACTATCTTTGACGCCAAGCTCTACGAGTTGGCGAATCTCTTGTTCGTCAGCCTTTAGGGATGCAATACAAAGAGGTCCAAAAAAATCTCCTTTTCCTGCTTCGTCAACGCCTATTCGGGTTGTGAAATCGAGAGTGTCCAGTAGTTCTTCTTTTCCATGGGTGTAGCTTAGGCGTCCTAGAATTTCAGGTTCTAGGTAGAATTCGATGAATTCTCCCATGCCTTTACCTTGTACGGTCAATTTTCCAGAGGAGTATAACGTGCAGGAGATTCCTTTTTTTTGCGCGGAAAACAGTGTATAAGCAGGGGTGGTGAAGACAAATCCTTGGTCTTCAAGATCGCGGCGGAGCTTTTCAACTAGGGCGAGATCAACGGTGGCTACAAAACAGGATGGCTTGTTCATTCTCCTATACTAATATAAATAGGAGACTTTTGGAAAGCTTGACGATAATTTTCAAGTTTTGCTTTGGAAGATTTGTCGTTCTTGAGTAATCTGTGAAAACGGGGGGATTTATGTCCGAAGAGATGAGAGATTTAGGAGGGTTGCTAAAGGCCAAACGTGGCGAGCTACACCTTTCGTTGAAAGAGATAGAGAACGCGACGTCAATTCGAGTTGGGTATCTAGAAGCTATTGAAGATGGAAAAATTGATCAATGTGTTTCAGGTGTCTATGCGCAAGGATTCACAAAGCAGTACGCCTCTTTTCTCGGATTTGATCCTGAGGAGGTTATCCGCGCATTTCCTAATGCTTTTCGCGCATCAGCAGAGAAATACGAATTTTCTTATGGCATAGGCACTTTAGAAGTACGAGGCAGCATGGGTGGTGGGGTAAAATGGCTTCCAAATCTTCTGTGGGGTGGCGTAGCGCTAACAGTGATTCTTTTGGCGTGGTATCTGGCCAAACTTTTAGGTATTTTTTGATTTAATAGTCGTTTGGGGGAAATAACATGGGAGCTGGAGAGCTTTATACGAACCGGCTTATTAAAGAAAAATCTCCCTATCTTCTTCAGCATGCTCACAATCCCGTTGATTGGTATCCGTGGGGTGAGGAAGCTTTCCAAAAAGCCATTCATGAAGACAAACCGATTTTTCTTTCTATTGGCTATGCGACTTGTCATTGGTGTCATGTCATGGAACACGAGTCATTTGGCAATTTACAGATTGCTCAATTGCTCAATGATGCTTTTGTCAATATTAAAGTAGATCGAGAGGAACTACCTCAAGTAGATAGTATTTACATGGAGTTGGCCCAAGGGTTAATGTCATCCGCTGGGGGGTGGCCTTTGAACATTGTTTTGACCCCAGATCTCAAACCCTTTTTTGCTGTAACTTATCTTCCTCCAGATGCGCATCGCGGTTTACTAGGGCTACCGCAGGTTGTGCAGCAGATTAAAGAGATTTGGCATAGTAAAGAACGCGAAAGACTGATTGAGCAAGCAGATCGCATTGTTGACATATTCTCACATCTTTCTCCGACATCAGGCGTTACATTGCCTAGTGAACTTTCTATTGAGCAGAGTATTGAGGTGCTTTTTGATATCTTTGATCCCATCTTTGGGGGAATTAAAGGAGAGCCGAAATTTCCTCTGAGTTATCAGATTGAGTTTTTGCTGCGTTATGCAAAAAATCATTCGGATAGTAGATCTTTATTTCTCGCAGAACTTTCCTTAGATCTTATGGGAAGGGGAGGGATTTATGATCAATTAGGCGGTGGGTTTTCTCGTTATAGTGTAGATGACCGCTGGATCGTTCCCCATTTTGAAAAAATGCTCTATGATAATGCGCTTCTTTCTTCTGCTTATACAGAGGGGTTTCGACTCACGCACAATCCTCGTTATCGAGAAATTACCGAAGAGATTTTTTCTTATATATTCAATGAGATGACCTCAAAAGAAGGAGCTTTTTACTCTGCTGAAGATGCTGACTCAGAAGGGCATGAAGGTCGTTATTATACCTGGACGTATGCTGAAGTGAAAATGGCGTTACCTTCTCCTGTGGCCGAGAGGTTTTGTCATTATTATGGTGTAACTCCCCAAGGTAATTTTGAAGGACGCAGTGTATTGCATATAGAGGCTCCCCTTGAAGAGATCGCTGGAGAATTCAAAATATCCCCAGAGGAGTTGCGCAGCAATCTCAAAGAATGGAGGGAAAAACTTTTAGAAAAACGAAAAGAACGACCTAGGCCTTTTAAGGATGATAAAATTTTAAGTTCTTGGAATGGTCTTATGATTCACTCTCTAGCTCGAGCAGGGGAAGTATTTAGCCATGAACCGTATTTTGATGCAGCGCGCAAAGCTTGCGAAGCAATAAAAACGACTCTTTGGCAGAACGGTAGATTGTTAAGGCGTTATCGAGATGGAGAAGCTAGATTTGCTGCAGGGCTTGAGGATTATGCTTTTCTTATTAAAGGAGTACTTACTCTTTTTGAGGCAGGTAAGGGGTCATCGTATCTCCTCTGGGCAATGGAGATGGCAGATATTCTTCAAAATGAATTTCGGGTGGAAGAGGGTGCTTTCTATCAAACTGATGGCAAGGAAACGTTACTTTTACGTAAATGCGAACTTTATGATGGTGCCGAACCTTCTGGTAATGCAGTACATGCGGAGAACTTGCTCCGTTTATACCAGATAACTGGGAAAGAGATATATCTCTTGACTGCGGAGCAGATCTTTAAAGCTGCTAAGACTCTTATTGACACGTATCCGCCTGGCACTTGCTATCACCTTCTAGGTTTGGAGCGTTATTATGACAAACAGGCAACAACACTTGTGATTGCTTTGGATGAACAACGAACCATGGAGTCAGAAATTCGTTCTGAGATTTCCAAACAGCAACTACCGCATCTTGCTATTATATGGAAACCTATGAATGATGCCGATCTTGAGAAGGCAGCTCCGGTAGTCAAAGACAAGGTACCGCAAGAAGGTCGAACAACGATCTATCTTTGTCACGGTAATCGCTGTGATGCGCCGCTTAATGAAGCTAACAAGATTATGAATGTTCTTCGAGGTTTTTATGATTAAATGTTTGGGTGATTATGAAATTATCGAAGAACTTGGAGAGAAAACATTTGGAACTGTGTATCTAGCAGAACACACATTCCTTAAACGCCCTTTTTTTCTGCATGTGCTTCCTGAGGAGCTGGCTTGCGATCAGAAGTTTATTGAAAGATTTCAAGAAGAGGTCGTCAAAGTAGCAAAATTAAACCACTCTCATATTTTAAAAACCCAATATGCGGCTCAGTCTGAAGGATCGTATTTCGTGGCCACAGAGTGTATTCTTGATGAAGAAGGGGAAATGCTCGATCTTGCCACGTATATACAACGGTTGGGGAGATTATTAACAGAAGAGGAAGTGAGTGTCATAGCAAGTCAACTGGCCTCGGCAATTGATTACGCTCATATGCAAGCAGGAGTCGTGCATCAAGGGATTAAGCCTTCTAGTGTGATCATGAGCAAGCTGGAAGACAAGATCCATGTGTATCTTACCGATTTCGGTTTGCTAAGGATGGTGGGTGCTGGAGCTGTACTTAGTCGCACTTTTCATGCAATATGTCGTAAACTTGGTGCTAAAGCAGGGTTCCTAAGAGATGATGCAGGAAAAGAGTATTATAGCGGTGAGCAACCAGATCATAAAGTGCACAGGGCCTTTTTAGAGCATTTTGCTTTTCTTTCCCCGGAACAAAAAGAGGGGAAGGAAGATAGTGAGATGAGCGATGTCTATTCTTTTGGCGTCCTTCTCTACTATTTGCTTATGAATAAGATGCCGCAGGGAATGTTTGAGTTGCCTTCAAGCAAATTTCCCAATCTGCAGTATAATTGGGATTTATTACTCTACCATCTTCTCCAAGAAGAGCCGTCTAAGCGGCCAATATCGCTTGTTAAAGCTCTTGAAGATTTATCTGTGAGTAAGACCATTTTACCAGCGATTTTGAATGAAATAGGTCGACATACCACCCAGAAAACAGATCTGGGATTGAAACCAGTAATCAAGCCCCAGGAACTTTCAAGGCCTGAGTTCATTCCGGATCCAGCCGCGCTTTTTGTTACGGATACAACAGTTGCTCGGTATCAACCGAAAGAGGGTGAGAAGAAGTTTATTGAACCACTTCTTACCGATATGGTGATCGTTCGTGGTGACAGCTATTTGCGAGGCAGTCAACAAGGTGGACGCGACGAGATCCCTAGACATAGTATTACCTTGCGCAGCTATGCGCTGGATATCCATCCAGTCACCAATGAGCAATTTGTCAGATTCCTCGAAGCTATGCAGGGCGAAAAAGATGTGAATAACAACGATATGATTCGTCTACGGGATTCTCGGATCAAGCGTAGCGGTGGAAAACTCAGTATTGAGTCAGGCTATGCCAAACACCCCGTGGTTGGAGTCTCTTGGTATGGGGCGACTGCCTATGCCAAATGGATTGGCAAACGTCTTCCAACAGAGGCTGAGTGGGAGATTGCTGCCGCATCAGGCAAAGAAGAGGTATATCCTACTGGAGCTACGATCGAACGATCACAGGCAAACTACTTTAGTTCTGATACTATCCCTGTGATGAGTTATTTGCCAAATTGCTTAGGACTTTATGATATGGCGGGCAATGTATACGAGTGGTGTTATGATTGGTACGGGTTTCATTATTATGAGGTCGCAGTACAAGAACCAGATAACCCCATGGGACCGCCACAAGGTAATTATCGTGTTCTCCGAGGTGGGTGTTGGAAAAGTCTTAAAGAGGATTTGCGTTGTGGCCATCGTCATCGTAACAATCCGGGAACGATGAATGGAACCTATGGATTTCGCTGTGCCACAGATGTTTCTTAAGACCATATTCAACGCGAGCTATAGATCAAAAGCTATTGGCACCGATGTGCTTTGAAGGAACTTGCGATACCGATCTATTCAACGTTTGGCTAAAGCTGGAGTTGATTCCCAATTTGGATCATGGCCAAGTTTTGATTCTAGATAACGCAAGGTTTCATAAATCAGCAGAAACTAGAAAATTGATCGAGGCTCACGGATGCGAGATTCTCTTTCTTCCTCCATACTCCCCTGATCTAAATCCTATCGAAAAATATTGGGCAAATATGAAGACGAAAATTAGAGAAATTTTGTCCAAAGTGGCGACTTTGTCTGAAGCTTTGGATCGGGCTGTATTATCAATGTCAATTTAAACTACTATAAATCCCTAAATGCAGCGGATACTTTTGGATCAGAAGGAGTATCCGCTGCGGATAGAGCGGGGGTGCTCGCGCGATGAACCAAAAAATTACTTGAATGGGACGCTTTGTGCTGGGGAGTCTTTTTTGGTTTCTCTCTCCTAATACCAAACGCAATAAATAACTTCACATTTGAGCTGCGTGAAAGCTGTGGGTGTATAGTCAAACAGTTGGGAGAGAAAATGGCCATTTTTACGTTTGCATTTTTCTGATTCCTACAGGGAGCTCTCGGCGACTTGATTGCCGTCGTTTCTCCGGATCGTTATTGTGCCTTGGGCAATGGG